>Ga0182738_1000526_pt1 | contig 53131 bp, 36 predicted proteins | sample eDN5th30CBELigMG_FD_128876 | JGI IMG/M metagenome (GOLD analysis project Ga0182738, IMG submission 128876) | Enriched Miracle-Growth compost microbial communities from Emeryville, California, USA - eDNA 5th pass 30_C BE-Lig MG (version 2)... ... | reverse complement strand
TTTTTATTTGAGTAGATATAAGGTATTGCTCCCATCTCTAAATGAGGACTAACAAAGGTTTTCCATATGTTTATTTTGAAATCAATATCTGATTTGATAAGGAGGGGAGATCTCGCAAATTTCAAAAATAAATTCTCGTTTTAAAAAAATCCTGCTCCTCCTTCAAAACTTTCCAAGAAGAAGAAGAATCAAAGATGTTTGGCAAAAATGAAAAACAAGGTGTAAGAAGCAGTACGAGCAGTCAATCTTACAAATCTGCCTCGACGTTGAAAGGTCCTCATTCATCTAAGTAGAATAAAATTCAGTATCAGTGCAATAAATGATTGCATTTTTAAGAAACGATGAAAGCACAAAAATGAGCAGCAGTATTTCTCAAGAAACCAAAGTTGATTTCCAAAAAGAAAATCTTGATCAGAGTAGAAACTTATTTTGGGGAAACATTTAATCTCTATTGTAGATCTTCAAAGTAGTCAAGGAAATATCAAGCATCCAGTGAAAAAGAGCGAAAGTAGTGCAATTGGAAAAAAGCCTCTGGCAGTATTTTACTCTTCTTAGCTTTCACAAAGTTAATTCCCAAGGATCGAATGGCAATGAAAGGTCTGAAACTCAAAGCAAATCCTGCTTCCACAAACGAAAAAGAAATAGAGACTTTAGGAGGTCATTATCCAAACATTTTGAAGGGGAATGCTGAGAGCGAACTCATTCAACTCAAGGAGGAAATAAAAACGCTCCAGGTAGAAAGGGTTTTTCAGTGATGAAAATAACTCATTTAAAGGCAGAAAATCGTTTTTATAGTGAAAATTACAAGACATTTGAAAAACTAGCAAGCGAAATCAAAGTTGAATTAAGAGAGAAAGATGAACTTGTGGAGAAATTAAGTTTGGAGAACGAGAATTACAAGAGGATTTTAGAATCTCAGAATTCCAATCCCAGTCAAGTAATTATTAATTACTCTATGAAAAATTTCAACTAAATATTCTTCCTAGCTGGAATTACAAAATATCAAAGAGGAAAACGAGGATTTGATGAGGCAGTTAGAATCAACTCAGTTACATAACAGAAAGCTTCAAGAACTTGTTTACAAATTGGAGGTAGCACAGAGTGCTAAAAAAGAAGAAGCTACTCCCGCGAAAGAGAATATAAAAAAGCAAGATCAAGAAATTCACTCCCAAAAAATTATTCAAGATCTTCAGATGAAATGTACAGTCCTCCTTGACCATATCGAGAAAAAAGAGCATGAACGAAAGGAGGCCCTCAGCCAAATAGAGGAATTAACAAAAGAAAAAGAAGAAATGTTGGATGAAATTACTTATTACAAGGATATGGCCAAAATGTCCAAAAAGCATGCCGAAAAAGCAATTGCCGATGTTGAATTCTACAAAAGTCTTTTGGAAGAAAAGAATTCCTAAATTTATTACTATATGGAATGATTAATAAAAAGGAGACGGGGAATATGTAAAATAAGAAATGATGGTTTTGATCCCCCAGCCCCACAGATTGTATTTCTTGTAACACTTTCGCATTATTATAATTACTCTTCTTGCTTTTATTTCATTTTAATAATAAATTTTGCGAAGCGATTTTTAATCAATGAAAAGTATTTTAGAGCCTTGTGAAACATCTGTATAGTAAATAAAAATTAATATAAAAGAATTTAGTGTCAATAATCCTTAATTTTTAGAACAATGATGTCCGATTCTCTTTTTGTCAAAATCCTGGTCGTCGGAGACTCAGGTGTCGGAAAGACCTCCATTCTTAACCAATACTGCTACAGCAAGTTCGATACAGCAGTCAACCCAACTGTCGGATGCGATTTCTGCTTGAAGGTTTTGACCAACTTTCAAGGTAAAAGTCTCAGACTTCAACTCTGGGATATCGCAGGTTCAGAGCAATTTTTCTTTCCCACGTCTCACCATAATGAATAGGACAGGATAGATTCACTGCCGTCTCCAAATTGTATGTTAAGGGAGCCCTCGGATGCATTATCGTGGCTGATATCACCAACCCCGACAGTTTAACCGGCGCTTTGAGATGGAAAGAGGTTATAGAAGAGAATGCCGACCATGTTGATGGCAAGATGATCCCAATGGTGATCTTGCAAAACAAGTATGATCTTTTGGAAAATCAAGGCAGAAAATTGGACTTCCAAACCGAAGAATACATTAAAGAGTTTGCCAATAAACACGACTTTAAAGCTGGATACCAGGTGTCTGCCAAGTCAAACATGAATTTGGACAATTCTATTGAATGCCTCGTCAAAAATATATTGAAAATGAATATCTTTGAAGCCCGCAAGGACAACTTCGCCAAAAACGACAATAAAAGCGTCCTTAAATTGACTCAAACTCAAGTCAACCAAAACAAAGACAACAACAATTGCGGCTGTTAAACGAATGAATGGATGATCCTCATAAATTACATGGCATTTTGAATGATAACTCCCTCCATCTATTTATTGCATTAAGGTTTAGATTTTCCTCAATGTTGTAAAGTTTCGAAATTGTAAAGACCTCCTCCCGTCTGTCTTAATATACATTTATATACTGTTAAGTGATATAAATGTCCATATTAAATAATTCCGCAAAAAGTTTATAATAATGTAAAGCTTCCTTCAAAAATCCCTCTCTCTGACATCCTGATCAAATTATTGACTTTCAAGAAAAATCTTGTCAATAAGGAGTAGTTCAATATGAAAATCTGATCTAAATTGTTTCTGGAAAGTTTTTTCCCCGTCTTTCGTTTCATGAAATATTGAAATAGCAGAAGATATTCTGATTTACAATAAAAATTAAAATAATCTGCGGTTCTTTCTATGCTTGTTCTCAGGAGAAATAGATTCCTTGAAAAGAAATTCCGTAACTTTCAACCATTTTGATCTCTTTAAGGACGATTCCTAGTTGCCTTTTCATATTTACAGCCATGTTTTTCAACTTCCCAAGAAGCTCCTCAATTTAATTACTTTGAATTTGGGTAAAATTGGCAATGTCCTGATGTATCTAAATATCTCTCGTAGTTCAAGAATGATTCCTCATCCTGAAAAAGTGAAAAAGGGAGGAGAAGATGCTTTTTTCGCAAATAAAAAGTAACGATAAATAATGATTGATCTCAAAAACAATGAAATTAGTGTATTGAGTGTCGCTGATGGTGTCGGAGGATGGGCCGATGTCGGTGTTGACCCCGGATTGTACTCAAAGAGATTATGCAAAAAGTAATAACAATTTCGAGATCTTCTTGCTCAACCTTTCGTGAATAGTATTGAAGAATTGGTCAAAAATAGATGGGATATTTATAAAATCAGTACAAGACAATTATTGATTGATGCGGCAGAAAGAACCAAAGAACAAGGAAGCAGGTATAATTCTTTCTGGTATTGAAAATCTCACTGAGTTTCTTAGTACTGTCTGTATCACTATTCTTGATGAACAAAGACCACTTCTTCATACAGCTTATATTGGAGATTCAAGCTATCTTCTTTTGAGATTAGTTGAAGGCAATCTCAAGGTTCTTCATCATAGTCCAGAACAACAAAAAGAATTCAACTTCCCCTTCCAAGTAATTGTGCTTAAGAAGAATCTAGAAATAACTTTCTCATAATAGATTGGATCTTATGGTGACCCTCCTCAAGCTGCCAAAGTCACAAACCACCAAGTCCAACACAATGATATTGTCGTTGTTGGAACAGATGGGCTTTTTGACAATCTTGAAGATAAACAAATTGTTGATACAATTAAACCTTTTGTTCAAGCGAACCCAACCATTGCTGATTTAGGTCTTGTCTCTGATATGATTGCTGAACTTGCCTATAAATTCTCCCTCGATATGTAATGAAAGACTATTGGTTCTCATTTCTTAAAACTTTTTGTAGGAAATATATGAGTCCTTTTGCAAAGAAGGCATATGAAGCATATTATGATTACCAAGGAGGAAAAAGTGATGATATTACTGTCGTTGTTGGGCAAGTTAAAATTCAAGGTTCACAATTACAAATGAGTGATTTTGAATAAAAAATTCATAAATGAATATTTACTCTGGCAAGGTTTGTTTTTTTCTTCCAATAGAAATCTATTTTGTCATGGTTCATATTTTCTGACATCCGTTCTGTCCTTTGTATGAAATAACAGCATTTTATAATTCAAACAAAAAATAAGTTAAAATCACATCATTCAAGATAAAGCTTGATTGATTATCTCAATGAATAATAAAAAAATTAATTTCAAAGATTCAAGATTGCAAAAAAAATTTGTTGTTGCTGCTGTTGTTGATACTATTCGATTTCAAAATTTCTTTTCAACAAAGAGAAGATTAAAAATAAATGTCCTTGTAGAGTATCCGCTTTTATCCAAAATGGAGTAAAAATTGTCAAACAAGAAATTTCAAAAAATATTGATTTATTAAATTGTTAAACTCTGGAATCATTTTAATTTCAAAACAAAAAATTTCAAAATCAAAATTATTTCCTTTTTTATCAATTAAAAACTCAATGAAATATTTACTTATTATTAATTCTCAAATTAAAAAAAATATGAATTTAAAAAATTTGAAAAAATCGATATTAAACAAATAAAAAAAATCAGATAAATTCTAAAGATTGGGGATGTAGAAGAACCTCATACAATTACTTGAAAAGCGAAAAAATTATTTTTTGAGAGACAGATCTGAATATTTTGCCATTTCTTTTTCATTTCTTTGACTCTTTTCGTTCTGCTTCTAAAGAGCATCAAAAAAGGATACAATTTAACCATCTGAATTTCATGACTGTTGAGAAAACATGGAATTTTAAAAGAAACATAACAAACTTCTCCAGATTCCATGAGAAAAATCATCAAGGATACAAATCCGCACAAAACTCATAATTGAGTTAGAGTGATAAAAAAACTCTTTAAATTTTCTATTTTTCTGTTCCTTCAATATGATGAAAGAAATTGAATCGACTCCAGGCCAGCTCCTATCTCTCTGAGAACAAGCTGATTCGATTTGATGAGAAATTTTGTTAAAACAAATAACAAAACTTTTTTGCATAATAGTGAAGAAAGAAATTGATAAAAATTATATTTGTCAAAAGTTGATTCTTAAAAAATTTCGGATTTCTGTGAGAGAGGTTGTTTCCTTTCAGGTAGAATTTAAGGTTTCCCTCGTAAAATTTATTTGTAGAAAAACATAGAAACAATTGCAGATGTTCGATAGCTCAAGGAGCACATATTCATATCCTATTTGCGATATGTTTTTTTTTTTGAAAAATGATCTTGATATGAAAAAAAATTTCAGAATTCTCAGTTTGAATTGAGAGATGAAACTTTGCACCTCAACAGAAATAAAAAAAATGTTATATTTTCTGTGGAACATCAAAATTCTGATCTGGTTGGAAAGTCGAGACTTGATAACTTTGTGAAAAATTGCTCTTTTTTGTCAGAGGAAAAATTATCAAATGATTTATTTTTTCTAAACATCCAGTCAACTCCCGAAGCCTTACAAATTCCAAACGGAAAGAAATCTTGATTAATATTCAATTTCAGGTTCTCAATCATAGAAAAACCCACAATTGAAGTAATTTGGAAGGCTTTGGAACTTTTGAAAAATGCTCAGTCACGGTCCTTTCTTGTTACTGAAGTTTGAGCTATTCTTTGGTTTCATCAGACTTTTTGTCTAATTTATTTTTCCCCCTTATTTTTTGTTCTTGGTGTCATGAGTTCCACTGAAAATCAACAAAACACTTGGAATAAAATTGTTAAAAAAATTCTCAATAGTTGTCGTTTGCAAAGATCCTTGGAAGCAGGAAATAAAACCTAGAGAATTTCAGTCATTTGTAAAAACTTGAGTTTTCCTGCAATATTCTCCTTAACGATCTCATTTGAGACGAAGAAAAGAAAATAAATTTCCATTGGTTGTTATCTTCAAATATCATAAGCTTTTTTCTTTTTAAATCAGACGCAGAAAAAAAAAATGTGAGAATTTAGAATGAACTTTGATTAATTTTTATTCTCTGTATTTTCATGTTTTATTTTAATTTCTTCATTTCTTGGGAAAATTTTTCATAATCAATAATTTAAATGATTTTATTTCTTTTCTTTTTTCAATTTATTTTCATTTTTTTTTTTAATATCACACAATCATAAATTTTTGTCAACATCCAATAATACAATATTACCCATCTCTTCCAGTTTTTCTTTTTGATTTTCTTGAGTTTCTTTATCAGTCTAACCAGTTTTCATTTGTTTGAAATACCAATCAATACCCAATTTCTATCATGAAGCAAATTACTTTAAAATTTTTTATTAGGCAAATCAAAACTCAACTCATTAATTCAGACTTGATGAAATTCAAAAATTGGAATTTTAAGAGAACAATTTAAAATATGCTTTATCATGATTTATAATAAAAACGAACCTTTGAAATAACGGATTTTATAGACGTAAGAATAGTTTTATCTTCTCATAGTAAAAAAACGTCAATGAAAAGTAGGCGACACAAACAAAAGCCTTATTTACTGATGAAGCTTATTTTTTAGGGTGAATACAGGAGAAGCATCCAGTACTAATATTTTTTCTATCTTGTGGCTTACTCTTTGTATAATCAACGACAACCTTGATACAGTCTTCTGCAACCATTTTAACGAGTTTTTGAGTCACAGTCTTGATGAATGAATTAACAAAAGAATTTTTCAAGACACTTACTGTGCTATATTCCATAGTGGGGCTGGAATTGACTTCAATAAGCCAAGGATTGCAATTTTCATCAATCATGAAATCATAACCATAAAGTTCGAAAGAGTTTTTCCTGGTTTCAATCATATCTTGAACGCTCTGAAGAGACTTGATGACAATATGTTGCATTTGAGGTTGAATTTTCTTTTCAAAAAGGTCCTTCTCATCAAATGTTGACTGTAGAGATTGAATTTAAGAGAAAAATTTTGAAGAAGTTTTACATTCAAATAAGTTTTGAATTCGTCCAAGAACCACATGTTACCTTCAATTTCTGAAGTTTCACACGATTCCATCTTTTTAGAAATTGAGTTATTTGTCAAATGGGCAAACCTAGAGGATGGTGAGTTTAGAGAGTTTTTTAAAAATAAATTTTACTTATTTGCCAAGTCATTGGGATCAAAGCTTTGGGCAGTAAAACGAATATAACATTCTTGATAGAACCAGACGGTTAATGGCTCCCAATCAGTAACAAGTACCCATTGTCTAATGTCAAACTATTTTTTCCTTTAATTTGCTTTTCAAAATCACCAAGTACCTTTTTGTTTTTGATGATAAGTGGGTTTTCAATGTACTTTTGTGCAATCCATTCGCTTTCCTTGACTCTGATATGATCAAAGATTTCAGTCAAATTATCATAACATCTGATTCCTCTTCCTCTTGACAAACCTGCTGGTTTAATAATCCAAATGTTTCTTCCTTGATTCATTTTATTTTGAGGGAAATTCACTTCAATTTTGTTCAAGACGGCTTTGGCTTTTTCTAACAATCCTTTTTCTTCTTCCAAGTTTGATGCTTTGAATTGAGATTTGTAACGATCTCCAACAAGTTTTTGGAGTCCATCAAATTTCGCATTTCCTAAAATATCTTTGCTTTTTTCACTCGTCATAACATTCCATTCTTCTAAAGTAACAAGTGAATTGTTTCCTTTCATAATGGACTCGACAGTTTTCTCAATTGGTTTAAGTCGTCTTTCGCAAACAGACAAAGCGACACATAATTTGAATTTCAAGAATTGAATATCATCTTGTTTTGTTTCAGCAAGGCCGTTGACCTTTTCAACAAGACGAAGGATGGCAATGGCTTCTCCAAATTTAAAGTCTTCAAGGAAATCTTCAAATTCTTGGCCATCATTCAAATCATAACAACGAGGATAGAAATGATCAATATCGTCATTCTCAAACCAGATCAAGTTTCTGATATTTCTGGCAAGACCAACCTTGGTAGTAATTGATGCATTTTTTTCAAAATGGTTGACAGATTGATGAGTTGTCAAAGCTGAATATTCAATATCTGCCTTTTTCAAAACCCATTTCAAATTGAATACATTACTCGTTTGTTCAGGATTCTCAATCCATCCTCTGTTTTTCAAGGCAGTTTTGAGATCAGGATAAATACTATTAACAATGAAAACTTTGGCATTAGGATTCTGCTTTTTGAGCTCAGCAACTTGCTTTTCAGCATCAGCTACTCTTTGTGCAATAATCTTTTGAGCTTCGGGATCTTCTTGTGGCTTGTTAATATCGCTATGCTCATCATGAAGTTCCAACGACAAAGGAGTTTGATTTGTACTTGAACTCACCTTTATTGCTTTTTTATGTGTCAAGGTTTTGATGGCATTCAAGATTTTCTTTTCAAAATTGATAGAATCTCTGTATTTATATTTGCTCTTAGTTGAGCAGAATCTTTTGATATTTTTCCAGACTTCTTCCTTGATGCCTTGGTCGATATCTCCTTGAATGCTGGGAGCTTCTTCTTTTTTTACTCCTGAAGTTTTGGATGATTTGGTGCCCACCTTGTTGAGAAGTTTGCTGTTTTTCACTCTCTCTTCAATGATTTTTGTCAAAGTTGCAATTCTGTATCTAAAATAAGTTTGAATCTTTTCAACTTCATTATCTTCAGGCTCTGGCTGGACTGCTCCCTTTTTAAGTTGCTTCATTTTTTCTCTTTCACTTTCGCGCTTTTGAATTCTTTCCTTAAGCTTGGCGAATTTATCGTTCTCTGGCTTATTATTCTCTATATACAGGATGAGTCCAAAGAAATGTTATTTTGGGGAAAAAAATGTTTTCAGAGGAAATTATTAAAATTTTGTTTGTTTCAAAAAGACGAGTCAAAGCAATTTGTTACCTTGATTTTGGTTGGCTTTAGCATCTCCTTTGTCCAAGATGATTTGTGTTTTAGCTCTACTGTTTGTTTCAAAGACAAAAACATTTTGATCTCTCTGCTCCAAATCATTTTGGCCTTGATCATTGATTGGTTGTTCAAGTTTGGTTTCTTCATTGAAATGATCCACTGGAACATCACTGATGACTAAAGCTGTGCCCCCACTATCCATACTGGTAGTAATAAATTTGAATATTACTTTGATAAAAATTAATTTTAAAGAACCCTAGTACAGTTTAATTTGGGGATCCTCGAATTCAGTTTCGTTTTTTTGCCTCGCTGAGCTAAGAAAGAGATCATCTAGAATTTTATTCAAACAAGAAAAATGAGGGAAAATTTTGAATCATGGTTGGTTCTTTCGAGAGATTGAAAAGAAGAATTTTTTTAATTTTAAACAACATAACAAAAAAAAAAAACGATAGAGCTTTTAAAGAGAATAGGGAAACACAAATGATGTTGATAGATTATGAGTCATTAAAAAAATTTATACTCCTACTACTTAGATACTTTTAACGTTAAATATTGATCTATCTTGGGCAATTCTGGGAGTCATAAAAGCAATAAGATCCTCAATTTCATTTCTAATAGATTTGATAACATTGATAAGATCAGTATCGGTTTGATATTCTTCTCCAACGTATGTCATAAATGCTTCAAAATCAAATTTTGGATCGGTGGTCTTTAAATACATCTGCTTGGAGTTTTGTATACAAACCTGGTATTTTTCTTGCCATGCCTAAAAATTGGTGATGAGTGTGAATTTTGAATGGAGTGTTCAACTTTAAAAGCTTCTCGAAACTCTTTTCCGACAATGTTTTTGTCGATGGCATTTTGCTTAAATGTGCTTTTCAGATCCTGTAAATCTTGAAGGATCTTGGTGAAAAATTGATTTAAAGTTTCTCTATCGTAATCCATTCTTCAATAAAATTTCGCAAAGATAATTTTTTATCAGTTTTGAATTGTGAAAATCAAAGTGTTTTTGTTTGGTTTGGGGAAGGAGTTTTTACATTTATTGGATTGGGGAAGTCTGATGAAACTCATCAAAATAAACCAATACTTTCTCCATCATAGAATTAAAGAATGGATCTGAGTAATTTTGAACGATTACTCTCTCAACTAACCGTTAATCAAACAAATATTATCATAGAGAAAATACAAATTCCACCGTTGAATTTCTTGATAGAATTATAAATTTGTGAAATTTTCATAAATCAAAGAAGTCTGGTCGTCTCACACTCCCTAAGATGAAACTCTTTTCAACTGTCCTATCGATCCTTTTTCTTTTCGCCTTCCTCTCTTGCGTCTCATGCCAACTTCGCATAAATAATGATAGTTTACCATTGAACCAAGATCAAACATCTGATAACAAAGCACTTTTTTCTTGTCTTTCAAGCCAAATTTTCAAGATCATTCAGGAAGTTTCCAAGTCTGAAGCAACTAATGGAGAATTAGCACTTGACCTCAATTCCTTACAAGATCTATCTTCTGTGATCCAGGAAGCAGGAGACAAAATAAATATTTTACAAGTTTTGGCAATTTGTTTGAAAGAGAGAATAAATACAACAGAAAGCCAAAGGAAATTAGAGGATACTCCTACTACTTCTTTGTCCTATTCTGAGGAGGTTGCAAAGAAGTTTGAAAAATCGTATGGAGAAGGAGCTACTCCAATTATCTACCAACAAAACCAAACTCCTACTAAAACCAATATTGATGATCAGGAAGAAGAGTTTAATCGTGATCCAGCTCCTGACCTTGTTTATGTTGTATTTGAAAATATTGCTGCTCATGCAGATCAACCTCCACCAACAAGTCTCAGATCTTGTTTAAATGGTAAGAGTGGGAGAATAATTCTAAATCTTATACTTGATATTATTGGAGAGTTACATGATGGTGGATATGAACGTGTGAGGCCAACTGCAATAGCTTTTGATAATATTTTGCCAGATAGTACAAAAGATTGTTTGTCAAATGACCCGAATTTTCTGAATATAAAAAATGCATACGAGATCAAAGCGACTTCTATTCCTGACTTTTATGAACAGGTGACAAGAGTCGGATTGAGTAAAGATTTTATGAAGCTACGCATGACATGTCGAAGAATCTTGATAGCTGCAGATATGGAAGATTTTGAAGCAGTGGGAGAAAATGCTGGAAAACTACTTAACCTCGTTTTTAGCCCTAATAAAATGTCACATTATTATTTCTAAGCGAGATTGATGATGTTATTAGGGAATGAATAGCTCTATCTACTGTTATAATCTCTGCGTCTTAAATTGTATTTTTATCGCCAAATTCAATGATTTATTATTGTTTGAAAATTTGTCAAAGTTAATAATTGTATGTTGTAAGAAATCTCTATTTTCTTTCATTTCAAAAGATCATTTATGAGCTCGATAGTGAGTACAAGAACCGAATCATATATTTTTATTGAAAAAATCTCCAAAATCGGGCAAGAATTAAAACTGAGTTAATTTTAATCGTGAAAAAGTCAAGCAAGAAGATGAACCATAGATTAAAAGTCAACATATAAAAAAGAGTGCCTTGACTTTGTATCTTCCAGGCGCATCTTGTCTGGTGAATATGAATGCAGGAATAAAAATTCTTTGTTTTCCTCTTTAATTGTTTGAATTTTTTGTGCAAAATTTCAGAGAGCACTTGAGTGTTTGCTTTCAAGGAAATATTTGAAATGTAGGGTTTTACTGTTGACAATTAATAAGATTCGCGGTATCTACGTGTCAAATAACAAATATATGGGGATCTTTAAAAAATAACCAGATGAGTTTCAAAGGACCCTTATTTTGTGTACTTTTCAGATCTTATCGTTAGACTTTCCCGCACATTTATTAAACACAGTTTTGGCGGTGTTATTCAAATGGAAGCTTCCTTTCAAGAAGAAGGGAAAGTCAAGTCTATTGGTTGAAGCTTTTTACGGTGGCCATTTTATCTAAAAAGTCGAATAAAAATAGTTAAAAATTTTATTTTTTAATCAATTGCTTTTTCACAAAAATTTTCATGGTTCAAAATGTTTCATTCCAGCTCTGATGACTTTTGGGCTGGATTCGACTGGGCTTTTCTGAAAAATAGCCGAGACTTTAAGCAATTTTGAAGAGACCATTTTTTTTGAAACAGAATCCTACGAAACAATTTTTCGAGGAAATCAAAAGTAAAATGCTTTTCTTTTGGCTTTAGTTGATGACTATTTGACAAGAAAGGAGTTTTCTGTAAAGATTGAGCCAATTCCAGTCCTAAAAAGAAGACATGAAACTCAAAAGTGTATATAATGTTATTTTGATGGATTCATTAGATAATTAATTAAGAAATATGAGGTAAAAATAAAGATATGGCAAGCAAGATAAGAATTAAAGTTTTTAAGGCAAGTACTTTGGATAAACAGACTTTTTCGAAAAAAAGTCAATCTTCATCCTGTTTGTCATCTCTATCTTTAAAGTTGTACCAAATTGTCTTTTTAGCCAAGGGAAAACGGCTTTGTATCCTCTGGAAAAGGGAAAGTTAGCTCGATGAGAATGATCTGAAGGGAAATTGAGAGGTTGGCAGAAAATTCTAAAGTTAAAGTCGGATTTAAGACGAGATTATTGATGGCGACTGTTGCAATATAAAAAAACTGTGAGCCATGACGTGCTTAATTCTTATTAATAATTTCTAATTAAAGTGCATTCCATGGTTTTATATTTTTGATTGAGATGAGGTGTTTGGAGATGGCAATACGCACTATGTCATGAGCTTCTAATATTCTCACAAGATATGAAAAATTCCAAAGATCACCAAGAGCTCACAAGACTTCGTCAAGACTTGTGATGTGTCTAATTAGGATTTATTAACTAGATTGAGACTGGTTATTTTATTTATGCGAAGAAATAGTTTTTCTTTCATTTCATTCATTAAAATTATGAAAGGTAGGTGGAAGATTTGTTAACTGACATTTCCCTTACGAAGACCTCCCAGAACTTAGAGAGAGCAAGAAATTATTTTGGAGTTTTCATTTCCAAACATTTTTTTTTTAATTTGAGGATGTGGAATTTTTCTTTAATTAGACATTTTTCAGTTTGTTTATAGGATGCAGGATGAAGATGCTAACTGTTTTTTATACTGTTCAATAAGGGAGACCTATTGGAAATAAACACGTGTCTTGTTAGTTTTTAAAAAATTGGTATACTTTGTTTTTTATTGCGAACTTAGAAAGAAGTTAAACCCTATAATATTTTATTTCATTTCAAAATGGTCAAAGCGCTCGTTCAAAAGAGTTGAGATCAGAAAATAGTCAAATAAACAGTTTTATACCCTTACGTGTTCATTAGTTTCGGAAAAACCCATCTTTTTACCGAGATCATTGCACGAAATCAAGTTGGGTTTCTCGGGCATTCGCCTTTCCCACGAGTGAAGTTAGTTTTTGCGACAGATTGTTTGATATTGCTCTATTTAAGGAGATCAGTTGAACATTGTCAAGAGGTTCAGGATTTTTTGCTTTTGTTTTTAGTTTTGATTTCAAACGAAATTAAAGAATTGGATAGATAAATTTTAACAAGTCTCAAAGAATATTTAAGGCTGATTGAGATTTACAAATTATAATTTAATCTCAAAAAAAGTCAGATATGGCTTCTCCACAGACTGAAAATCAACCTCTGTTCCACACCCAAAGTCTGGAACAGACCTTAAAATCTTTACAAACCGACGAAAAGAGAGGGCTTTCAGCTACTGAAGTGGCTGCCCGTCTCCAAAAGTACGGTCACAATGAGCTTCCCAAGCCCGAAGGTGAAAGCATCTGGGAAAAGATCAAGGAACAATTCGAAGACTTGCTCGTTAGAATCCTTTGTCTCGCAGCAGTGATATCCTTCCTCGTTTCTTTGACTGGTAAGCGCTTTGTTTTGCAAGTTTTTAGTTTACAAAAAAACCGCTCTTATTGTTTTAAAAATTTCTTTTCCCGAGTTGGAGAATCTAACGTTTCCTAGAAAGCAATCACGAAGAACATGCTGTTCCCGGTTGGGTTGAACCTTTGGTTATTTTCACAATTCTCATTTTGAATGCTGTTGTCGGTATCTATCAAGATTACGATGCTGAGAAGGCTATTGAAGCCTTGAAGGAACTCCAAAGTATCGATGCCCTTGTCCTCCGTGACGGAAGCTGGATCCACGTTCCTTCTAGAGATGTCGTCCCTGGTGATATCGTCCAAGTACCCGAAAAGATTTATAATTTTGGCCCTAAAAGATTTTAGGTTCAACAAGGTGATAAGATTCCCGCTGATATCAGACTCATTGAAATCAAGACTGCCTCCATCCGTATCGAACAAAGCGTCTTGACCGGAGAATCTCAAGCCGTTTTGAAGACTCTTGATGCCATTGCCAACCAAAAGGCCACCATTAGTGAAAAGCACAACATCATTTTCAGCAGCACCCTTGTCTCAAGCGGAAATGCTATTGGTGTTGTTATTGCCACTGGTGCCAACACTGAAATTGGTAAAATTAACAAGGATCTCCAAGAAACTGAAAATGAAGACACCCCCTTGAAGAAGCGTCTCGAAGAATTCGGTGAAACTTTGGCTAAGGCTATTGGTGTTATCTGTGTCATTGTCTGGGTCATCAACTTCAGAAACTTTAGCGATCCCGTCCACGGAGGATTCATCAGAGGCTGCTTGTACTACTTCAAGGTTGCCGTCGCTCTTGCCGTCGCCGCTATCCCTGAAGGTTTGCCCGCTGTCATCACCACCTGCTTGGCTTTGGGAACCCGTCGTATGGCCAAGGAAAGAGCTATTGTCAGAAAGCTCCAAAGTGTTGAAACTCTCGGTTGCACGACTGTTATTTGCTCTGATAAGACCGGTACTTTGACCACCAACGAAATGGTTGTCAAGCAATTCATCCTCTACGGTGATAACACTAATGATTTCATCACTTCTGATGTCTCTGGTATCTCCTATCAACCCGAAGGAGACGTTACCAACATCAAGCAAGGGGATATTAACAGATTTGTCAACCTTCGTCGTCTCACTGAATGCATGAGCCTTAATAACGACTCCAAGCTCATCAAGAACCTCAACAAATACACTCGTTCTGGTCTCCCCACCGAAGCTGCTCTTAAGGTCTTGGTTGAAAAGCTCAAGAAGTACGATGATGCTATTTTGACTGGAGGCAGCGCTGAAATTTACGGTGAACACGTTAGCAGAGACTTTGATAAGGTCGCCACTCTCGAATTCACTCGTGACAGAAAGAGCATGTCCGTTGTTACCAGAAATAAAGCCAACGGCAAGACTGTTATGTTCATCAAGGGTGCCCCTGATTATTTGATCAAGAACTCTTCCCAAGTCTTGCTCAAGAACGGAACTGTTGCTCCTCTTGACCAAAATGCCAAGAAGCAACTTTTGGAAAAGGTCAACCATATGGCCGAAAAAGGTCTTAGAACCCTCGCTCTCTGCTACAAGGAAAAGTGCGGTGTCCTCGAAGGCTACACTGGATCATCCCACCCTGCCCATAAGCACCTCGCTGACCCCGACAGATACGCTGAACTCGAAACCGAACCCATCATCATCGGTATTGTTGCCATTCAAGATCCTCCCAGACCCGAAGTACCTAGAATTTTTTTTAATATACTAAACACCCCTCTTTAGGTTGCTGAAGCCATCAGAAGATGCAGAAAGGCTGGTATCAGTGTTATCATGATCACCGGTGATATTAAGGAAACTGCTCAAGCCATCGGTAAAGAAATCGGAATCATCAATGCCAGCGAAGTCAACGGAAGCAGCTACACTGGTGTTGAATTCGAACACCTTTCTGAAGACAAGCAACAAGAAATTCTCAACAGATGCCTTTCTCACAACGGAGGCCTCATCTTCTCCAGAACTGAACCCAGACACAAGAAGATCCTTGTTAAGGAACTCTCTAGCTTAGTAAGTGACTTTTCTGAAACAAAAAGCTAAGATTGTATAGAACCAAATTGTCGCCATGACTGGTGATGGTGTCAATGATGCCCCTGCTTTGAAGCAAGCTCACATTGGTATTGCCATGGGTATCAACGGTACTGAAGTCGCCAAGGAAGCCTCTGATATGGTCCTTGCTGATGATAACTTCTCCACCATCGTTAAGGCCGTCGAAGAAGGAAGAGCCATCTTTGCCAACATGAAGGTAAAATTTGTCTTGAGGATTCTGTCTCACCCATTCCTAGGCTTTCATCAGATACATGATTTCCTCCAACATCGGTGAAGTCGTCAGTATCTTTACTTCCTCTGTTTTGGGTATTCCCGATGGTTTCAACTCCATCCAACTCCTCTGGGTCAACCTCGTCACTGATGGTTTCCCAGCCACCGCCCTCTCCTTCAACCCCCCTGACCCAGATATCATGAACAAGCCTCCCAGAAAACAGTAAGCGCCATTAGCAAAAACGTTTTTCTTACCCATTGCTAGCGATGAACCCATCATCACTCCCTATGTTTTCGTTCGTTACCTCCTTGTCGGTACCTACGTCGGTTTGGCCACTGTCTTGATCTTCACCTACTGGTACACTGGTTATGACTGGTCTGGAGATGGTCACAGTCTCGTTACCTTCAGCCAATTGGCCAACTGGAGTGAGTGCACAAACAACTCTTTGGTTGTTGCCAACTTCGGAAAGTACACTCAGTTCAAGGAGAACCCATGCTCATACTTCACTGTCGGTAAACAAAAGGCCTCAACTCTTTCTTTGACCGTTCTCGTCGTCATTGAGATGTTCAACGCCTTGAATGCCTTGAGTGAAGACTCCTCAATTTTGACCATCGGTTTGTTCGCCAACCCCTGGTTGTTGGTCGCCATCTTCATGTCCATGGCCCTCCACTGCGTCATCTTATACATTCCCTTCTTTGCCCAAATCTTTGGCACAGCTCCTCTCAACCAAAACGATTGGTTGTTGGTCCTCATGTTCTCATTCCCAGTTTTGATCCTCGAAGAAACCATCAAGTTTGTCAACAGACAAAGAACTAAGGCTCAAGATGCTGCCAGAAAGAAGCTCGAATAAAAATATTAAAAAAACTGAATAGTCGGAATAGATACAATTCAATTCAAATTGAACGTATGTTTGATTTATTAAATATTTATTCCATATATATACATACACTTTATACGAAAATTATTTCGCAGAATATTAGTTAGCTATCTTCATTCAATTAAGCTATTTGTGAGAAAAAAACTTATCCCACCCTTTCAAAAAATTTTTTCTCCAAGAGGTCTTTTTGGAACTACACTGATTATCAATTTGTTTTTTTTTGGGGGGCTTTTTTTCATTTAGAGAATTGATTGATAACAGGAAAAGTATGGTTATAAAAATGAATCTCTTACAGGAAAGAGACAAACACACATTTCACAAATAATATTGAAATTTTTTGCTTTGAACCAAAAAAATTATTTTTGCTGAATTTCTCTTCGGCTTACAACCAAGTTTTTCAAATCTGATTCAATAATTTCTGCCCAATTTACAACATCACCAATTTCCTTTATTTATTAATGAAACCAATTTGAATGCAGAGGTTTACCTTTAAGGACTCATTCAAATTATTATACATAGTGAGCCAATTCTTTGATTCTTTGTAGAATTTTAAACATTCGTTTCTGAGTTGTTTAGTTTCTTTCTCAATCATCTGTTGATTGGAATGGAGTACTATAACTTTCTACGTCGATTTTATAGGCATTCAAGTTGATAAAATGTCAGATACGCTGTTCAGATTCATTAAAATTTCCCTGCTGAGAGGTTCGCCAAGACTTTTCAATGTCTTTTTTGTTTTTTCTAGAAAAAGGATAGTCCTGTGGGTTCTAGAAAAATAGAAACTTACCATTTTCTCTTTCGATTTGTTTCTTTTCTTGTTCGTAATTCTTTAAAATACTTTCGAACATTTTTTTTTAAAATTATTTATTATTATCAATATTATTTTTCTCAAACATTCTAAAGATAGAAAGACAATAAGAGTTCATTTCCCAAACCTCTTGAGATCAACATGAAATCGTAAAACTTTCAGGAAAAAATTTGGTCAAATAGATAGATGCGAGTATTTGATTCACTAAGAGTCAAAGAGAGATTTATGTATTTGTTAATTTTCGCTCGCTCGATAATAATTTGCAATTTAATTTCTGATTGACAAATCTCTGATCGATCGATGGAATCTTTAATTTCAACAACCAAGGTTTCTCTTGCTTCTCAAAAAAAGAACTACGAATCTATTGATGATGAGAAGTGTCAAGACGCTGTTAAGGCAATCCAAGAGAATAAAGACACCATCACTTACCTCGGACTTTCTGGCAACAGTTACTCCAAGAACTTTTGTGAAGGCTTTGCTAAATTGATCAAGTCTTGCCCTAACATCGAACGTCTCAACGCTAATGATTGTTTCGTCAGTAGATTAAAGGACGATATTCCCTTTTCTTTGGAATATCTTACTGGAGCCTTGATCAGCCAACCCAAATTCATCGCTTTGGATCTCAGTAACAACGCCGTCGGGCCAAATGGAGCTCAAGCTATTTCCAACTTCTTGGAAAACAGCCCTAATTTGAGAATCTTTTTGATCAACAACTGCGGTTTGGGCATTCAAGGAAGTACCATCCTCGCTAATGCTTTCAAGAAAGGGAAGGTGAACTTGGAAGTTTTGGCCATGGCCAGAAACAGACTTGAAAACCCTGGCACCATTGCTATCGCTTCAGCTTTGGAAAGTATGGATAGAATCAAAGAAGTCTATCTCTTCCAAGATGTTATCAGAAAAGATGGTATGGTTGCTCTCCTTTCTGCTCTTATGACCAAGAATTTGGACACTTTGGATATCAGTGATAATTTCATCAATGAAGAAAGTGTTGAAAAGTTCTGCGAATTTTTGGAAAAGAATGAAAGCATTAAAAACCTCAATGTCTCTGACTGTAACATTCAAAAAGAAGATAACAAGAGAATTGTTGAATCTCTTGAAGTAATATTTAACGAATTTTTTGTTTATTTACTTTCTCATAGAAAAGCAAAGCTTCCATTAAAAGACTGGGTTATAACCACAATGAATTGTCTGATGTTGAAACTGCCAAGAGATTCATCGATGCTTTGATCAAGAAGAACGAAAACATCGACGTAAGAATTTTTGAAAGAAATAAAATTCATGATTTTCTTAGAGACTTGATATTGTCGGAAATGAATTCAAGAAAGCCGCAAAAGAGTACTATAGAGAAAAAGTTGGTGACAAGAAGTATTTGAGCGCTTTTGACAGCGACGATGATGATGAAGAAAGTGAACTTGTCAAGGAATTCTCTGAAATGAATATTTAATTAACTCAATGATTTGTATTTTATATAATATATCCGATTGTTAAAAGTCTTGTTCTCCAAGAAATCATTGATATCTAAGGCATGTTGCAAATCTTTCTCGATGGGTTCTTCAATTCAATCACTGATAAACTGGGGTGAGTTTAATTTAGAAAAGGGATCTTTTGAGATAATTTCGCTTCAAAATTTAATAATTAATATATCATAAATATTTGAAAAAATTAGTCTTATGAATTCAACCTCCCAGATTGTTCCTGGTTATACTGGGTATGACAGCATTTATTTTCGATCTAATGATAAAAGCCACATCCCTTCTGTTGCAGAAAACAGCTCCAATGACTTTTCTGTTGGCACTCGAAGTTATATTCCCGGCAAAATTGCTGATTGATTCCAAAAGTTTATGATTATTGTTAGGTTACATGGGTTACATTCCCCACGTGAGAGCTGAAAATATGTTTGGAAGAACCTACGGCAATCTTACTCAAATTGCTAAAAACGATCCCCAAGCCTCCAAGAATTTTGCTTATAATCAAGGAAGAATGACAAGCACCTCCAAAGATACCTTTTTTAACCAAAACAATGCCAACAAAACTGGAGGTTATCCTACTGTAAGTATTGGAGTATTTTTGATTTTTGACTCTCTTGAACAGGGAATGTCTAAACTAAACATGAAAACTTCTCTCAGAAGTAAGATTTATTCATATGAAAATTTGGAATTAAATTGTTGAATTAGATCCTGATGAGATTTCTGTTGCGAAAAAGATACCAATCAACATTACTGCTAGAGAAACTCAAGCAAGAGCACATGGTTTCTAAATAATTTTTGATGGAGAAAGAAGTAATTTTAAGAGATTAATTGGTTGAAGTTTATTTATTTTTTCAAGGATTATTTTTTTGAAGTGATGCCGAGTGAGTGCTAAGATTCGAAGAGAATAAGCATACATACACTCATATTTTAAAAAAATCAAAAAGGAAATTGGTAATGAGTGTGGCCTTGAGTTTTTTTTAAACTAAAATATGTTTTTATTGAGTTATATATATGGTAAAACATAAAGAAATATTTATATAAATCTCTTTTGAAAAAAAATTGTGTCACATCATGAATCATTCTCATCCAGACAAAAGGACTGATTTGTCTTTCTTGAGAAAAAAAAATTTTTTTTCAGAACTTGGACACAAGCGCTGAAATCAAGGGCTCTCAAACCCTGAAAAAAAAATCTCAATGTCTCTCAAACATTGAAACTAGAATTTCCTTCTCAATAATATCCTTCTAATTTTTTCTTCAACAATTGCTTTCAAAAATTGAGAATGGATTGAAATATTTTTTTCCAAAGAAATTCTTTGGAATTTTTTCTCAATGAATGAGTTTCTTGAAATGATGAAATTCACAAGAGAAATTTTACAAAGAAAATTTTGGTTTTGCATGCAGATAAAATTGAAGAGAAGATTTTGTGATTGGACGTTTTTTTTTTCTAAAAGTAAATGTTTGTCAGATGAAATCTGAGGTTGAGGATTTTTCATCCAAATAATCAAGTTTTTTATCTCGAATTCCCTTCTTTTTGGAGCAGAGAATGGAGATCAGGAAAAACTTCTTTTCATCATTTGCGCTTTTTTCGAAAAATGTCCAAAGGAAAGCCAAAGATATTAATCAAAGCAATAGATTTTTTTATCACGATATTATTCTCAATTTCAACCCGAAAAAATAATTTGAAATATCATTTTTCTTCTATAAAAACTTGATATTGTCTCTCTTGGAGGAGTCCTCTAAATTTTTCGTCAGAATTTGTGACAAAATTTGAAAAATATATTTAAAAAAAAATAACTAAGCAGAGAATTGATTAAAAAATAAGGAGTTAATTTTGTTGATTTGATTTGATATGATATGATACGCAAAATTTAAAGATACATGCCGAATCTTTGCGCAAAAAAATTTACAAGCAGTGCTCACATTCAAATTGTCGACGCGAATTTTGAGTGTTTTTCAAAGACTCTGTAATAAATCAACTTCTCGCGAAAAAAATTTCATCTCGCCTTAACTCAAAAAAAACTTTTCTCTCAGAGGAAATTTCGATAAAATGATGAGGTTAAGGAAGAATGATGCGAAAAAAAGCATGAGATAACGCAATTTTTCGCAAGATCTTCTTGGGATCTTTGGGAATTACTCTGAAGAAATTTGAGTGATGGATGTAAAAGCATGATTTTAATAAATTTTAGTTTTGTGTCGAAGAGCAATCCTAGGTCCTCGAGGCTGAGTTTGACCTCTAACTATTAGTTAAGCATATTTACTACTTGCGCCTTATTTCTATGGTCTTAAATTTCATGGTTCCAGGTTTATAACAAGGTTTTACGAAGTGCCTTTGATGGCTTGAACAATCCATACGAAACAATGGTAACAAATATATTCTTCCTACAACTGGCAATTTTCTTTTATCTTAATCGAGAAACTCACCCGATACCTAGAAGAGATGCTGTAATCTGTTTAAATGCCCAACTTGGAGAGGGGACCGTGGGTGCTGATGACTTGGACGTTGGAACCATCGGGTCTGAGCTTGCCTTCTTCCTTAAGTCTGGTGTATTCAGCTTGGTCAAGCTTGGTGAAACCCCACTTGCCGGAGACGACGACCTTCTGTCTACCGGGGAACTTGAATTTACCTCTTCTGAAAGCTTCAACAGCATGGGGAACGTTCTTTTCAGCAAGTCTGACGGAGTAGAGGATTTGGTTGATCTTAACTCTGGCGACTTTACCGGTGGGTTTACCGAAGGCACCTCTCATACCAGTTTGGAGTCTATCGGCACCAGCGCAGGAAAGCATCTTGTTGATTCTGATAACGTGCCAAGGGTGAACTCTGCATCTAAGATGGAAACCTTCCTTACCGCACTTCTTGATCAAGTACTTGTTGGCAGCAACACGAGCAGCTTCCATGGCTTCGGAGGAGATTTGTTCCTTTTCGAGAGAAACGAGGTGAACACAGAAGGGGAAAAGTTCAACATCGGCTCTCTTTTGACCAGCATCGTAGATTCTAATTCTGGCATCGGGGACACCTCTGTTATAACGAGACTTGGGGAAAGGCTTTCCACCCCAGTATCTGTAGCATCTAGCGGGTCTTCTTCCCATTTTATGACCTGATTTTCTTTGATTAGTATAAAGCTTTATTAAATTTTTAAGTCACAGAATTTAAGAACATGAATTTAGTTTGATTTTTAATTGCTCAATACTTCCGAACAAAGGGAGAAGCTAATATTTGCCTAAATAATTTGTCGTGTTCCAGAACTCCGACGGCCAGGTTTTAAAAAGTTTGAAACAAACAGAGAAGATCAGAAAGCATGGAAATGTAAGACTCGAAAATGAGAATAACATCGTCGGGCTTTGCCCAAAACTAACCAGTTTTAGTACAACCCGTAAGGTCTTGACAAATGCAGAATTACTCGATATTATGGAGAAGAAAAAAAAGGAGGGATTAGACGAATTTAAAAAGAGTTTGTTTAGCGAAGAAAATTCGATAAAAAGTGATAAAGTAAAAGCCCTTAGTCCTCCTTAGTCATCCTTGAAATAGTTGTATAGCTACCTTAAAGATAACTGCGAGCTTTCTCTCGAAAAGATCGCAAAATTGTCCCAAGATCTCAGTAGATTTGAACTCGATAAACTCGAAAAACTCCAAATCCTCAATTTATTACCCGTCACAGAAGCAGAGCTGCTCTTAGTACGAGTTTTTGAATGAAATTGTATTAAAAAAAAAAATGTTTTTAGATGATTAGAGAAGGAAGCACTAGATTTACAAGCGATGAACTCAATACAATTTGTGCTCTGGTCGTCCAAGCAAAAAATAAATAACTGAGACCAGAGCTGAGAGAAATTTAAAAAAGTGAGAGTTTTTTATCGTTTCTCCAAGGCTGAAATATTATTTATGCCCGGAGGGGCGAGGATCCTGAAGAAAAAAATTTTGTAATGTATCTATAGCTTATAATAAATATTCATCATTATGCTTTTTACAAGTGAGTTGATGAGAAGAAAAATTTCAATGTTTTCCAGTACTTTGTTATACTGCAAGTTGATAAACTACTTTTTTCAGCAAAATCTGAAGCTGAGGCTGAGAAGTCAAAAAGATCTATTGAATTAGAATGAAATTTTTAAAGAGTGGCCATAAAGGCTCCATGTTATCTCACATAGTAGTTCATAACGGCTCCCTTGATAAATTATTGTTGGTAATTCTTTTTTCAAAAAAAAAAAAAAATCTCTCACGTTGAATATTTTGGAATTAAATGAGAACAATTCAGAATTTGAAAGATTTTGAAGATGAAATGTAAATTTGAAAGGGAACATTTTTGGAAAGAAGAAAGAGATGAAGAAAACAATTTCCAAGATAATTCTTTGAGAAAAAGAGGAAGAAGAACTTTCTGTGATGACAATGTATCTAGTAAAATACAATTTTTTGAAAAAAAACCTTTTTCGGGTCAGAAAAAATATTTGAATTTTTTTATTCGCCTTCGCCTGATTATTTTGCTTTTTTCCAATTTTTTAGAAACATTGTCATAAAAAAACTTCTTTAGAAAAATCTACATCTTCCCTCTCTTTCTTCGAACTAAATTATATTGGAAAAGAAATTATTTTTTATTGGGAGTGTAAAATTTATTTTTCATCCAAAACGTAGATTATTGCCAGGTGCTGAAATAATAAAAATAAATTTACCTTTATATACCTTAATATATTATATAATGGCAAGTGAAGTCGCCGCAAAACTTGTTAACCTTCGAAAATTACTGACTCAGCATAATTTGGATGTTTATCTGATCAACAGAGCTGACCCCCACATGAGTGAATACTTGCCAGCTTGTGATGATAGATTGAAGTTTATATCTTCATTTTCTGGCTCCAATGGATTTGCTTTAGTGACTCAAGATGAAGCTTTGCTTTGGACTGACTCTCGTTATTTTATTCAAGCCCCTCTCGAGTTAGAAAAGGGATGGAAAATGATGAAAATGTTGAAGGGCGAAATTCAATGGAATGATTGGATTTTGAAGAATGTGAAAGAAAATGGCGTTGTTGGTTACAACCCTTTCCTTTTGAAGGCCGATACAGTTGAGACTCATAAGAAGAAGTTTGCTGCTAAAAAGATTGACCTCAAGCCAATTGACGAAGACTTGATTGAACAGATCTGGAGTGATAGACCCGCAAAACCAAAAGACCCGCTTTTTATTCATGAAGACACCTATGTCGGAAGAACTGCTCAAGAAAAGATCCAAGACATTGGCAAGGAGCTCAAGAGCACTGGAGCTTCTCATTATATCGTTACTGGACTTGAAGAAATAGCCTGGACTCTTAACTTGAGAAGTAACGATAGTGAAAATACTCCCTTCTTTATCGCTTACTTGGTGTTGAATTTTGACTTTAATGAACAAACTCAATTCAAGGGAACACTCTATGTGTTGGAAGAAAAAGTGACTGCTGAAGTTAGTGAACATTTAAAAAAATTGAATATTCAAGTTAAGAGCTATTCTGAGATCCTCAACGATGTTGCGAAAATTAATGCAACAATCTATCTCGATACTTCTATTGGAAACAGTGCTCTTTATAATGCTATTCAAGACAAATCAAAGGTTGTCAAGAGCGATCCCAATATTATTGTGAAATTGAAAGGAATAAAGAATGCCCGTGAAATTCAAGGATTTGCTGATTGCCATCTCAGAGACGGTGCTGCCATTGTTTCTTACTTGGCTTGGCTTGATCACGCCTTGAATGTTGAAAAGAGGACCGACCTGGACGAGTATAATGTTTGCGACAAATTGGCTGCTTTGAGAAGTGAGCAAAAATTAAACAAGGGTCTCTCTTTCTCAACTATTTCCTCCATTGGAGCAAATGGTGCTATTGTTCACTATCGTCCTATTGAAGGAAAGTGCGCAAAGATCAACACCAATGAAGTCTATCTTTTGGATTCTGGCGGCCAATACTTGGACGGAACCACCGACACTACCAGAACAACCCATTTCGGAACTCCTACCCAAGAAGAAAAGGATGCTTACACTAGAGTTTTGCTCGGCAATTTGGATGTTGAAAGAGTCACTTTCCCCAACGATGGAACTTACAGTGGAGCTGATATTGATATCTTGGCCAGAAGACACCTCTGGGCTGTCGGACTCAATTATGGTCACGGCACAGGACATGGAGTCGGATACTTTTTGAATGTCCACGAAGGCCCTCATGGTATCAGTAAATTCAGAACTTATCCCTTGAAAGAAGGCATGATTGTCACAAATGAGCCTGGATACTACAAGGAAGGAAGCTTTGGTATAAGAATTGAAAATATTCTTGTTGTTGAAACAAGAAGAGATGGAGCATTTTTGGGATTCAGAAATATCACGAATGTCCCCTATGAAAGAAATTTGATTGACGTCAAATTACTCAGAAAAGAAGATATTGAACATATTAATAATTATCATCAACAAGTCTATGAAAATTTGGAACCCTTCCTCAAAGAAAAAAATGATCAAATCGCTCTCAAATGGCTTAAAGAAAAAACTCAAAAACTCTAATTTAAGTAGTTCGTTTGTTTGTTTGACTGAGTATAAGTGAACTTCTTTAAAAATGAACATTGATTATTTAAAGAAATAATTTCTCGAATCTGATTAGGAAACTTGCCTAGAAAATAATTTCTCTCTCCATCTATCTTTCTTTCCTTAGTTAGCTAGTTAGTTCCTATAGAATATAGAGGAGAGAAGAGTATGATAACGAAAGCATCAGGAGAATGAATAAGAAGATTAAAAAGTCAACTAATCAATCATGAAAAAACTTACCTTTTTTCATAAAGTTTCAGATATTGTTGGTAGCTACTTTTTTCGATTTTGATTTCGACTTGGATAATTTTTGTTGGAAATTAACTACGGGATTAAAAACTCTCAAAGATGTGAAACTTGGAATTTATTATCAACTTATCATGTTTAAAAATTTATCTCTGGCATGATTATAAAATTATCTTTATTTTGAAAAATACAACCAAAAAGATATAGGGAGCAAATATCTTATGAAAGACAGGAATGAGATTGAAATGCCTTTACTTGGTCCAAAAGGCCAAGCTAGAAGGAACGACGCCAAGATTGATATCCGATCTGAGAAAGAATCTAAAGGATTACACAAATCCCATTTTATAGAATACCTAGATCCTTCATCAGATAATGGCAAATATGCAGCAAAGCCACCGTTTTTACAATGGTTAACTTTTACTGATATGCTTCCTTATGTGAAAAGAATGAACTTGATGTTCAAGACATTTGAGATTGAAAATATGCCAAATCCTGATTTGAACTTTAATGTAGAGTCGAAGCTTGTGAAGCTCGATTATTATTGGACTTTGGAGAAAGAAAATCCTCAGCCAAAGTTTTATCGAGCTCTTTACAGGACATTTTTAAAGGAAGTGCTTTCAGCAATCTTCTTAGTTTTCGTTGATAGCACAACCAAGATCTTTTACTCAATTTACATGGGCAAGATTGTGAGCATTATCACCTCAAAAGGCTTTGGAGAAGCGATCCAGCAAGAAGATTTGGTATCTTCGGCGACATTCCTTTCATTTATGATTGTTTTGTCAATTTTCGCGAAAAATTGGGCCTTTTTTACAATGCAATCTAACGTTGGCAGAGCAAAACTCGCTATTTCAGGTTTGCTTTACAAGAAAATTCACTCCACTTCCATCACCTCTCTGCATGAAATCAAGCTTGGAAAAGTCATTAACTTGATTGGAAATGATTTGAATGATATGCAAGGTCTTATGCAAGTTCCCAACATGGTTATAAACCCTTATATGGTCGGACTCGCTATGTACATGATGTGGGGCTACTTTGGCGCAGCCTGCTTGCTTGGATTGGCTGCAGTCATTGGGGTCATCATCCTGCAAATTAACCTTTCGAACAAGACAGAAGTTCCTCGTAGAGAAAATAAAAAGACTATTGACGAGAGAGTGAAATTGACTCACGAGATTATCGAAGCCATCAGACTTATCAAGATGTACGCCTGGGAGAAACTGTTCCAGAAGAAAATTGAGAAGCTGAGAGAGTATGAGCACAAGACATTTACAAGAATGGCCCATATTGATGCTATTGGCCGAAACTTTTCAAGCATGTCTGTGTATCTTAATATTCTTATTATCTGCATGATATACACTGCTTTTGGAGGAATACTGTCGCCTGAAAAGATTTATGCGTCGATGATGATTCTCATGTTTTTGAGTACTTCTTTGGTCTCTTCTCATCAAGGAAGAATGGGCTTGGTGAATTTCAAAATGATTATTGGGAGAGTTGAAGAAGTCTTGATGATTAAGGATATTCTCACAGAAGAAGACACTCAAGCAAGACATCGGGATGATACCCATCATCAGAACGGTTACGCAAAACTGAAGCCTGTTGTTATGAAGAATTTCACTGGATATTGGAATCACACTTCTCAAAAACCCTGTCTTTCTGATATTAGCATTACCTGCAAGCCTGGAGAGCTCACTACTATCATTGGAAAAATTGGGTCTGGAAAGTCATCTTTGCTCTTGTCATTTTTGAAGGAGCTGCCAGTTACTGAAGGAAAGCTCGAGTACAATGGAAGAATTGCTTACGTTGAACAAGATCCAATTATTTTTTCAGGAACCTTCAAAGAAAATATTTTGTTTGGAAGAGAGTACGATGAGGCTTTGTATAAGCAAGTGTTGAAAGACTGTAAATTGGATGCTGATTTGCAAGAATTTCCTTTTGGCGATTTGACAAGGATCGGAGAAAGAGGAGTAAATTTGTCAGGCGGTCAAAAAGCGAGAGTAAGTTTGGCCAGAGCTCTTTATTCACAGAGTGACATCTTTTTGCTGGATGATCCTTTTTCAGCACTTGATGGAACTGTTGCAAGAGAAATTTTCGATGGACTTTCTAGAGAAACTCTTAGAAGCCAAAAAGTAACCATCTTGGTTACTCATCACATCAACTTTGCAAAGGAATCAAATCATGTAATCTTGATGAGTGATGGAAAAGTTGAAGCACAAGGCACATTTGCTGAGCTTGAACAACTCAATCTCAATCTTTTGACTATCTTTAAGTTTGAAGATGAGAGAAAGGGAGACGAAAAAGAGACCACACAAAAGAAGAAGAGTGTCAAAGAAGGAAATGTTGACAAGGTTATCTCAAAGAAGAACGAAAAAGGACAAAGAGAAGAGTCTGCCGAGGTGACATGGTCAACTTATAAAAACTATCTTGGAAGAAAGGAATCAAAGAGCGAATACCTCTTGTTGATATTCCTCTTCTTGACCCCGCATATTTTGATTATTTACTATGGAAGGTTTTTGGGAGAGTGGGCCGAGGATCATTTGGCATTCTCTAGAGCAAATGTTGAAGGAGGAGCTTCTTTCAATCACTTTTACTATATTTTTGTGTGTCTCTTGTTGCTTTGCATTATTTTCGCATTGAGCTACACTAAAGCAATGAGAGTGAACAAATTTTTCTTGACAACCAATACTGAACTTCATGAGAAAATTATGGACGTCTTGGTGAAAGCTCAAACTCTGTTTTTCGACATCAATCCTGTGGGAAGAGTTTTGAACAGATTTTCGAATGATTTGGGAGTTTTGGATAAGAATAACCCAAGAATGATGTACGAATTTGTTGATGGTGCAATCAGTCACATTTCTTTATTGGTGACTGTCTGCGTTATTAACCCTCCCATAACTCTTCCAGCTGTTTTTGTGCTTTATGGATTATATCAAGCGAGAAAGTTCTTTGAGAAGCCAATGATGCTCACCAAGAAATTGGAATTAGCCTCCAAGAGTCCAATGCTCAGTTGTGTTCCATCAACAATCCATGGGTTGATTATTATCAGAGCTTATAACCAAGGCGGAAGATTATTGAGAGAGTTTATGGACATGATTTATGCCAATGCAAAAACCTTTACTTTCTTGTCAAAAATAACGAGACTTTTTGCTTTTGTGCTCGACACCCCAATTCAGCTTTTGACGATTCTTGGCATTTGGATTTTCATATTCTTAATGTCTTCTTACAATATTGAGCCAGGCTTGGTCGGTTTGTCTCTGATGTACTTGCTTAAGATTGGTAGTCAGAGTACTGCAATTATTCGTCAATCTCTTCAGGTTGACATTAATATGCAAAGCGCTCAGAGAATTCTTGATTACCTCGAAATTAAAAGCGAAGCTCCTCACTTTATTCCTGAAAAGGACTCTCAAGTTGCTAAAGGATGGCCTTCAAAAGGTCAAATTAGTTTCAAGAACGTGTATCTGAAATATAAGGAAGGATTGAACTACGCTCTAAAGGGGCTGTCTTTGGAAATTCCTTCTGGTCTCAAAGTTGCCTGTGTTGGAAGAACCGGGGCTGGAAAGTCTTCAATCATCCAAGCTCTTTTCAGAATGGTGGAGATTGACAAGGGACTTTCTGACCCAGCTACAAATGGTCAAATCTTGATTGATAGTGTTGATATTCAAACGATTGGTCTTCACTTGTTAAGAAGCAGTTTGGCAATTATTCCACAAGTTCCCGTTGTTTTTGCTGGCACTATCAAAAGAAATTTGGACCCTTTCGAAAAGCTCGATGAGAAAGATTTATGGAATGTCCTTGAAGAAGTTGGGCTTAAAGAGTACGTCAGTTCTTTACCATTAAAACTCGAGACCGATATCACTGTCAGCAACACTGTCTTTAGTGCAGGACAAAAGCAATTAATGTGTTTAGCGAGAGTCATTATTAGCAAGAGTAAAGTCATTATTCTTGATGAAGCCACTGCTAATGTTGACATTGAAACGGATAATTTTATCCAAAAAACAATCAGCGAAAAATTCAGTGACTGCACTATTATTACCATCGCTCATAGACTCATCACTATTGCTGATTATGACAAAGTTTTCGTGGTTGACAATGGAAGTGTGGTGGAGTATGACACTCCATATGGTCTCCTTGTCGAAAAGTATGGAGACGATCAAATTACCAAAACAAGCGGATTATTCTCTGAAATGGTAAGAAATTCTGGCAAAAGTATGTCTGAAAAAATCTTCCAAATTGCAAAGGATCATTTCTACTCTAGTAAATAGATCGATTGATAATATTTTTTATCGTCTTGTCATAATTCATTATAGTATTTTTTTTAAAATACTCATAAATCCGATAATGAAATGATAATTATTTTTTCAAATTGAAGCAGGTAAGCTTTTTTATAGATAAGGTAGGGATCAAGACATTTCATGAACATATAGAAACAATTATTCAATATATATGCATGAAGGTGATTTCAAAAACTTTTTATAAAATTGGGTCAAGTAAAAACACTATATTTTTCTTTGGTTATCAATGAAATAATTAAGGAAGAGCATGAGGAGGAAAATAGCTGGCCCTCCGTACATAATGAGTCCTCTTCTTTCTTCAGGGAAAGCTTTGCTTCCGACTTGGAAGAAAAACATGAGGAAAATAAAGAAGAAGCTGATGATGCAAGCAAAGACATATGTTGAGAAACTGATAATATTCAAGATGCAAACTATACCCAGTGAAAAGGAAATATCCAAGGCATTTTCAAGTTTTTGAAGCCATTTAGGGGCAGTCTAGAGAATTAAGTTTATTCAAATCCGATTGAATTATGGTTACTGTATTTCTATAACGAAGGAACTTTAAAAGATGGAAGGCACATTGAATAGCAGCGTTTATCAAGAAGAGCAAAACAACGGCCTTTGAAGAATGAAATTGTTCATTAATAGAATTGATTGTGATAGGGAGGTAAGTTGACATTTGAGTCAGACTGGGTGTTGATTTTGTTTAAATTGTTTTTTGATTTATGAAATAAAGCTCTATGTTAATTAATTCAAGAGCTTTTTTTTAAAAATCGGGATTCAAACAGACTCCCTAGAGATGTGTTTTTTTTCAACTTACTGTGTTATAACGTCAGATAATGGAATAATTTTTTTCGATGAAGATATTTTCTGAAATACAACTCTAACTAAGCCTTCCATTATCATTTCTTTAAGGTCCCCTCTTTTATTCAATAAGGAAGTACATTACATTCAAGCTAGATTTTATTACTACTATATATAGTTAATTTATTTATCCTGCTCACTATTTTTTTAGCAATTGGATTTCAATAGAGATAAGTTACCTGGAAAAAATTGATAAAAATGTTTGAACAAATGTTATGATTGTCGGAAAAAAATTTTTTTGACAATTACCAAAGCAACATTTCTCCCATAAAAATGTTGATTAATTTATTCACAAACCGAATTTCAAATAAAAGAGCGCTCGCTTTTCCATCGGCATTGACATTTTAAAATATTTTGGAGAATATTTAAATTTTTGTAACTTCTAGGAGCGATAATTTGTTGTTATCAGAGTATTTGATTTCTTTCAGTTGAAAGAGGGATAAAATGTCTCAAACAAAATTTGAGCTCTCTCGAAAATATGAATCTCGAATCGTCCAATCTTCCTTCTCATTGAATGATTCTTATGAAATAGAACAAAATTTCTCCATCAGATTTTACAATTTATAACTGTCTCAACTCAAGGTAAAATCTGTTGGAAGCACTCGTCAGAAGAAAGAAAGAAAATATTCTTTAATGTATGTACAAAGCTTGAGGTCTATGAATTGCCTAAGCGAAATCTGAATATATTGCATAAATTCTGATGGAAAATACATTTTTAAGTTGTGGAGCCAATTTATTTGGCAATTTGCTCCCTTGTTCCATCAGGAGACATGACTTATTTCAAGTGTTTATCAATTCGAAAAAATAACTTGATTCTCGTAAGAATAAAAAAAAACGTGTGGTATTGGAATTGGAGTTAGTATTCAATGGAAAATTATATGGCAAACGAGTCTGTTTCAGAAGTTTGATTTGATTTAAGATGAATAATCGTAATTTAATCAATCCAATCATCAGAAAGTTGCATCAAAAAAGAATTTCTATTCGTTTATTTTTCTAAAAGAAGGTTTGTGTCAGGTATTTTATATAAATAAATATGCCATTAAGTTTCGTACACTAAAATTCAATTTTTCTTCAGCAAGCTTATCCCAGCGTCTGATCAAGCCAAAATCGATTCAAAACTGCATGCTTAAGGTCCAAAACCCCGTCCAAGACGAAACCTTCTCTGCTCTGCTGTCAATGGGCTACAAGCCAGAAATTATTAATCTGGCTCTTGAAGACTCCAGAAACAAGTCCCTTGAGGAGGTATTAGACTTGCTCATCTGTCGTGAAGACTACTACAACAAGAGTTCTCAAAACAGACCCAAGAAAGACAATAAGCTCGCATCAATGCCAAATATTTTTGATGAGTTGGGAAATAATAGTGGAAAACAGAAGAGAAAAAACTCAAACAGGACAAAGAACAAGAATGACGAGAAAAAGTCTGCTCCAGTTCCAAAGAAGGATTCCTTTAAAGAGAATGAGGAGAGAATAGGCCAGTATTCTGAGCCTGCTGTGGCATTACTCCCAAAGGTGATGGATGACGAGAGCGCTCTTTATTTTAATACGATCAGGAAAAGCTTGAATCACATCGATTCCAAGGATCCAAACGAGTATGTCACAGTTCTATCAGACCATTTAAAAGCAATCAAGTTCAACACTTCTGGGGCCGGCCAGACCATTCAAAAATTCCTGCTTTCTGGCTCCCAGTTTAGTCAAGTAGTTGACTTGAGGAAAAAAATTTACGAGGTGGTCACCAAAGTTATGACCATGAAAAGACAAGGTGAAGTTAACATTCAAGAGTTTGAGTATGTGCTACTGATGAGTTTTGAACACCGTCTTTTGAATGTCAAGCAGATGGATCAAGTGCTTAGTAGTTATAGTAAATTTTGCACCAAAGCTCGGTACAACCAAGACGATATCCTGGTTTCAAGTCTGGAAAGATACTACACAGAAGCCAAAAAGGCTCAAAACCTTCCAGGCGGTCCAACTGTCCAGGATTATGATAACTACTTGATGAGTGATATCGCTGTGATGAAATGTCCCAACGTGACTAATGTCAAACAAGTCGAATTTGAAGAGTCAAAAATCAGCGATAATACCGAGAAGCCAAAGAAGAGCGGTCGAAGTGAGAAAGAGTTTTGCGTTATTTGTATGGATAAGACACGTGAAATTGTATTTTTGCCCTGCTGTCATTTCCTAACCTGTCCCAAGTGCTCTCCACAAGTGATGAAGTGTCCAATCTGCTTTAAAAAAGTTGAGAAAAATCTGAAAATTTTTTGGAGCTAATTGCAAGGGCATCCACCACATCACATCACATATATTTTCTTTTTCATATATGAAGTTTCTCTCTTTAAAGTTATATATGTGACAGTGACCATGACATGAATTTTAAAGAATTTTGAGATGTTGTTGTTGATGATGATGACGATGATGAAAAGAACAATATTTTTAACACAAAGTTAATTTTTTTTTCTTTCCTTCGCTTCACTACTTTTGCCTGAATGACATCACTCACTGCCAAAGGAAGCCAAGACTCTCCATCCATATCTATTTAATTCATACATCTGATGTATGGTATGTAGTAGATTCTTGGACCCACTGACTTACTTACTGTTTTTTGTAAATATATTTTCTTTTTATTATGTAAATAATCTATTTTGATTGAAAATAATGAGATTCACATCGAATAAATTTGCCTCTTGGTGGATGATTTAAATCTAACATTGACATTTGGAAAAAAGGGCTTTGGCTTTCGTCCATTCCAACACATGAAAAAATATTCACGTTCTGTGATGGTTAAAAAAAGGAGTTTCTATTTTCTTTTCTCGTGGGATCTCACTGAATTTTCAGTAAATTAGAGCAGTAGAAACCACTAACCAGCAATGAGTCCCAGTAATTATAGGGGCCAAGAGATGATACATACATGGCGAGCTGTGAGGATGTTTACCTTCAGATTGAAGAAAAAATTCTATGAACTTCAAAGTGAATCATAAAATTATTTTAAAAAATGAAAGAAAAAAATCTCTTTTTTTCGAAAATCCAGTAAACTCCCTAAGTCTCGGAAGAAACCAACTTACTAGACAGGCTAAAAATTAATTTTAATTGTTTTGTGAGAATTTGGTCATTGGAACCTCAAGTGGTTTTTTTTAAGGTTTTTTTCGATTTGGTAAATTTAAATACCAACACTTTTTTTCAAGAGAATTAAACCTTTGCTCAAATAATATAAAAATCTGGACAAAGTTGAAAAAAATGCACAATCTCACTAGTTTCAGTCAGATATGTTCTGTTCTTGTTGGTGATGAAAAAGACTTGGTTCAACCAAGAATCCCCAAAAAGTTTCTCTTGAGCAAAGGCAGACAAGATGCCAGTTCGTCAAGGAAATTATCCCAAGGAGTTAATGTCTCAAAAACATTAAATGACAAGGCACTTGTCGAATCAACAAGATACAGTTACGTTGACTCCCATATGCAAAGCCGAAAGTGGGTTTGCACTGAAGTGACAGACATCGGGCTCTCGCATTTAGCAGATTATCTTAAAACTTGCAAAAACCTCAAGGATCTTGAACTTCAAATTGAGTTTTGCGAGAAAATCACAAGACATGGAATCTGCAGTCTCTTCAAGTCAGTGAAAAGGTTGAAGAACCTTTGCACTTTGAAGCTTTCTTTAAAGCTATGCGACAATCTTGATAACATGAGCATGTTTTACATCTCGCAAAGCATGAAGGGGCTGAGACGTCTCGAGAAGCTCTCTGTGGAAATCCATGTGTGCCAGAAACTCGACGATCGAGGTATGCTTGCTTTATCAAAGGGAGTTGGAAGGTCTCGTAAACTTTCCTTTTTGGGGCTGAATATGAATGGCTGTAACAACATGACTGACGAAACGGTGATTCATTTGTCAAAAAGTTTCAAGTACCTGGGAAATCTTGAAACTCTTGATGTGTTTTTTGGAAGCTTTGACAGGATTGGGAACAAAGGGCTCGAATATTTGCCCATTGAATTGGGAAGCATGCCAAAATTAAAGAACTTAAACCTCTATTTCCGCGGCTGCTCAGGAATAACTGATGAAGGATTGACAACGTTCTCAAAGAATCTTGCTCAAATTTCTTCCGTAGAGGCCCTGAGAGTTGACTTTGGAGATTGTGAACAGATTACTAACCAAGGAGTGATCGATTTATCAACCACATTTTCCAAGCTTCCTGTCATTGAAGATTTGGCTTTGAATTTTAGCGGATGCAGAGATCTTAGTGACGCTAGCATTTTCAGTATTGCTCGAGGCATAGAAAATATCCAAACCCTCCAAAGTTTCTCTTTAGATCTATTCAGTTGTCAAGAACTGAGTGATAGAAGTTTATTGGGACTCGCAAGAAGTCTTTCAAAGTTAGGAAGCAACCTCAACCAGTTAAAATTGAAATTCTCTCTTTCTGATAATTTGGGAGATATTGGACTTACTGGCTTTGCTCAAGTGCTCCCTAATCTTCAGAATCTCAAGTCTCTCATCCTTAACTTTATCGTATGCAACCAAATCACCGATCACGGATTGTCTCAATTGGCTAATTCTTTGAGCAAAATGAGTCTTCTTGAACAGCTTTATTTGGACTTTAGCTGTTCTGAGAGAATTAGTGACAGAGGTATCTCATACCTCGCTAAAGCACTTTCCTATCTTAGAACTTTGACGGTGCTTAATCTTGATTTCAGAGGATATGAAGAGATTAGTGATAGAGGGCTTTCAAATTTATCACGAGCAATTCCAAGCCTCAATACTCTGAATACACTCAACCTCTATTTTGCTTGGTGCAAAAAGATTAGCGATCAAGGGTTATCCAGCTTATTTGATGGTCTTTCAAATCTCAAAATGCTGAACAACCTTGATTTGGATTTTATTGGAACTAATACGACCATTTCAAAAGAGCAAACAATCGAAAGGATCACAAATACATGTGAATCCCCAATCTCTCGTTGGAATGTCAATATTGGCTCCATTGAATCATAAATGATTTGTACTCATTTATGAGGTAAAGAAAAATTTCATAAGTATTAATGTATGATAAACAAAAAAATAATTTCATTGATTATTGTTATATCTCTCTATAAAGCAGTTTGCTTTATTTAAGTCTGAGTTTGAGTTTTAGATAGGGTATTTTTTTAATCCCTTTATTTCATATTCTATAATATGATAAACTCTCATAATATTCTCCCAAAAAAGAATCGGTGAACTGTTTTTTAAAAAGGCAATGAGGGAGGTTTACTGAATATATATACTTATAATTTTCAGCAATACAATAACAAACCTTACTTTAAGGAAAAAACTCAAGTTCTAGATTATTTTTTACAGAATCCACTTCCTAATCTTTCAAGGAAGAGTTGGCAGAATTTGGGATGAGAAGTCCAAGCTTTAGCAGTGACGAGGTTACCATCAACAACAGCATCTTCAAATCCAACATCTTGATAATGAGCTTGGGCAAGAGTGACTTCGGGGGCAACAGCAGGGTAGCAAGTGAGTTTTTTGTCTTTTATGCAATTTGTTGCAGTTAAAACTTGGATACCGTGGCAGATTGCAGCAAGAGGCTTTTCTTTTTCGAGGAAATACTTTGTGATGTCGAGAACTTTTTGGTTTAATCTCAAGAATTCGGGAGCTCTGCCACCGGGAATGTAAAGACCATCGTAATCTTCTCCTCTAATGAGTTCGAAATCTTCGTTAATGATAAAGTTATGGCCTCTCTTTTCGGTATAGGTTTGGTCTCCTTCGAAGTCGTGGATGGCTGTTTTAATGGTGCTTCCTTTGGCTTTGCCGGGAGAAACAACGTGGACATCGTGTCCGACCATAAGGAAAGCTTGGTAAGGGACCATGATTTCGTAGTCCTCAACAAAGTCGCCAGCAATGACGAGAATCTTTTTCTTTTGTGGTGGTTCCATTTAGAAGAATAAGTTTTTGAAGGAATATATAATTATTTGATAAACTCTTTTGTATTTATATCTCTTCTCAAAAGCTCAAATTAATTATTTATCTGATGAACCTTTAAATAAGTGTTTAATTATTTCATAGTTTTTGGATTTTTTTCAAAAGGGAGAAATTCTCCCTCCTTCTCTTCCTTTAGGATAAAAATAGTATGATAGAAGCAATCGCTAGGTTTGCTCTTTGGAATAGTTTTGTCGAAGCATTATGAAGATATTCAAGAGAATTTTCAAGAAAAAACTTTGAACCATTTTGAAGGAAAGCTTGTCAATGATATCGCATTCTTTCGTAGCCTCAGGTTTTTCCTTGGATTAATTTTTCTTCAAAAATCTGGTATCTTTTTTGATTCAGTCACCTAAAAAATCTTTTGGGCAAGAAATTGCTTTTTCTCAATCTGACAAGAAAACTCCTATCGGGTCAGAATATGCACTGTAAGATGATTTCAAATCTTATTATTTGTCTTGAAATTGCTGTATCCTTGCACTTGATGGGTTGAAGAAGTCTGAGAACCTCAGCGTTTTGAAATCCTCCTCTTCTTCCACAATTTTGAACTTTTCAAAGTTCTCTGCCAAAAACTCAACTCAACTAACAAAACAAAAAAGGTTTTGAGAGATCTTATCTATGATCAGAAGAAAGGAAGTCAAATTTCAAATTCCATTTCTTGACAGACAATAAATCGAAGGAAATCAAGGAATTTGTGGTGAAAAGATTTTATTGAAATTAACTGCTTTAAACCTTTGCTATATTTAGTGAACCGTCAAGTGTTGGCTTTCGATTTTGAATGATGGAATGACTTTTCCCCTCCAAAAACCTTCCCTGAGGTGTTCTGAGATACAGAGCCCAGAGAAAACGCCCTTCTTCAAGTCAACTGAAGATGATGAAACAAGATATTTTCTCATAAAGTCAAGTGAATATTTTAGTCCTAAGGTTTTCTTTTTATGTTTAATAAAGTGTTATATTCTTTCTATTACGAGCGAATAAGGTCAGAACAAATAAAAAAACACTTTAATAATGATTTATTATCTCTTACAAAATCCAGTTCCGAGTTTGCTCAAAAATAATTTCAACAACGCAGGATGACCAGGCCAGGAGACTCCAGTCACAAGATTCCCATCAGTTGAAGCATTTTCTGGTTCGTATTTGGTATAGTTTCCGCCAGCTAACTTGACTTCAGGCGCAACAGCTTCATAACAAGTGAGATGTCTATCTTTGAGACATCCTGTGGCGGTTAAAATTTGGATTCCGTGACAGATAGCAGCCAAGGGTTTATCTTTTTCGAGGAAATGTCTTGTAATGTCGAGCACTCTGCTATTTAGTCTTAGAAATTCTGGAGCTCTTCCACCCGGGAGATATAATCCATCATATTCGTCAGCGTTTACAGACTCCCAGTCAGCATTGAGAGTGAAATTATGCCCTACCTTTTCTGAAAAAGTTTGATCTCCTTCTAAATCATGAATAGCGGTTTTGATTTTATCTCCTTTCTTCTTATCTGGACTAACAACATGAACTTCATGACCCGCCATTGTCAGGATCTGGAAAGGAACCATGACTTCATAATCATCTACAAAGTCTCCTGCAATCATAAGGACCTTTTTGTTATGAGGTGATTCCATGTTTTTCGAGTTTATAAATAGTTAAATTTCCAAGTTTATACTTATTAAATATATATTGTTAAAGTTTTTTCTATTAGATTCTTAGAATTCTAGATATTAGTATGGAGAAACAAACATTTGTATGCTTATAACGAGAAATAGTGTGAAGAGTTTCTTGTGCCAATATTTTTAGAATAAGCTTTTTGAAAGAAATTTTATGGAAGAAAAATTTATTAAACTTCTGGAGGATATGGGACACTCAAACTCAAAGACTCGGACAGAACAAAGATGGTTTTAATTGTTTTCAAATAGATTTTTGGTAAAATTCGGTCATGTCCCAAAATTGTTACCAAAATTGCAAGAAGTGAAAAAGCGCATAATTTAATTTATATTTCTTTTAAAAATTATTTTATCGCAAAAAAGAATCTCATTTATGGAGTTCAACAAGGAGGATGTTATCGATGCTTGTTTGATTACGACAAGCAAGAAAATAGACGAAAACAAATTCAAAATAGCTGAGCAATACTTGATTTCATTGCAAAAATCTCAACAAGCCTGGACTATCGTTTATGAAATCTTGAATACAGGAAATCTTGCTCTCGCTGTTTACGCCCAAGCAGCAATCTTACTCAAGCATAAATTGCAATATGATATTTATCAACTTCCCCAATCAGAATATATGAATATCGCTCAAGTTATTATCAGTACAGAGACCAAAATATAATGAAAACTAACTATTTGACAAGATCTTTTGAAAAATCATTACCACGTCTCAATTACTAACCCCCTTTCACTTGCCCTTGTTTTGTTATACATGCATTCTTTTGAAGCCTTGGGTGATTTGATTGAAATTTTGAAGCAAACTCTTTTTAACGAGAATAAGAAGGAAGCTCTTGCTATTTCTATCATCAAAGTAAGTGTCTAGGGAGGTTTTTTTATGTGACAAATTTTCGTAGCAAACTGCTGAAGTTGTGGATGATAAGAAAATCATTATTAGTAACAAACGCCGTAAGCAATATATCGCCTATTTGGAAGAGACCTTACAGCCCAAAATTTTTGAGTTATTAGATATGATTGGCAAAAACCAAGAGCTTGACGAAAAAATTCAATACAAAGTAATAAGTTTTTTGTTTGAGAAACGCCTATTTAATCTTCAAGGTTCTCGATACCTTCCAAGAATGGTTCTATTTTGCAAGAAAAGATGAAGAGCTTGTCAAGAATATTTATAATCATTCTTGCTTCTCACTCGCTCTCAAATCAATGAAAAATACTTTTCTTGCTGAAGTTTCAAGAGAAAGTATTAACAACATTGTGAAGGCTGTGAAGAACCCCGCAGATCATCCCAATATGTTTTCAACTATTTTTGAGTGCATTTTGCACTATATTGATGAGTATAAGAGAGAAATAATAAAAGATTTGTTAATTAAATCATTTAGCTGTAAAGTTGCGATTAAAGAAGATGCAGACCATTCTTTGGAATACATTAAAGTTTTCCGTTGTTTTGGATCAAAGTTTGTCAAGACTATAATTTATCATCCTACTGAAGATTTGCAGAGATTTTTGTTTTTTATGATCGAATTGACATCAAACAAAATGCTTTATAATGATGGTAGAATTTGTAATAAGAAATTATTCATCAACAAATTAGCTTTGACTGAACTGGAGGATTTCTGGCAAGCTTTCTTTGAAGAGTTCCACAAGGCTGTTAAGAAGGACAAGACCAAAGAAAGAATTCAAAATTTCCAGAATGTTTTTGAAAGATTGATTTTGATCGCCCTTAATAGAATGGAAATGACTGAAGAGCAATTCAAATACCTGGAAACCCAAAGGCAAAAAAGCAATGACGATGAATACGAAGACGACAAAGAAGATGAAGTTGACTATGATTTGAGAGATGTCGAAGAAAAGCAAGAGTAAGCGTTATTTTATTTGTATATAAGTCATAACATATGTGTTAAAGGGAAAGAAGACTCTCCAGGGATATTTTGTTGGCTGTCCAAAGTGTTGTTGGATTCGAACCAACCTTTGGAATCATTGCCAACTTCCTTCAAGAAGCAATTAATGTTGCTAATGAGAAATATGGTAGTTTGCAAAACTGTAAATTGGATTTAGTTGCTAAATTTGAATGTGCCTTTTATGCTGCTAAATCTTCCATCTATGAAATTTCACCTTTGGAACAAGAGGATGCTAGCTTGAATCAATTTTTCCAAACTGTGATGTTGTTGGAATTGGACTGCATCAAATATAACCGCACAAAACTCCAATTGATTGAGTTTGCAGCAAAGAGACTCATAGTTAATGAAGAGATCATGTCAAAAATGTTTTTCTTTTCAGCACAACACCTTTCAAATGAAAGACTTGAAGAAGACGCTGGCGAAGCCATCATCACAATGTGTGAATATTGGAGTTCCTTTGTCATCAAAAATTTTGACAGTTTCTTGGAATGTAAGGGGGTGATGGGTTTTTTAATTTTTGATGGTCAATAGTGAGAACAAAGTACGAAGAAAATGATAATTTAATTATTGCTCTTGCCGTTGCTGTTGCTCATGATGACGTCTCAGGAAATAGAGAAAGATCTTTGGCCCAATTATGTAAGCCCTTTGCTACAAGAATCGTTCAAAATGCCGAACTTGAGAATTCTAGCACTGTAAAGAATTTAGGATTCAAATTTTTCTAACTCCTCATAGGATGGGAAGATAATAAATAGTATAAGATATGATTTGAGAAGTTTAGAGATGATTTTTGGAAAAATGCCCAAGTTTACTGAAGATGAAAATACTCCTCATCCTCTTGAACCAATTTTCGCAGAACTCTGGCCTGTCATCAAAGGCCTTTTCCAGAAATACGCGGTAAGACTAATCTTGATTAAGGCTTCGATAATAATCACTCTCTTAGCAAGAAAACAAGATTCTTTACAGACTCTGTAAGATTGTAAAGAAAACTATGAAAGCAATTGGAGTCAGGTTTAAAGTTTATTTGGTTGAATATTTTGAATACATCTATGAGATTTTCAAGATCAATCCCTCCAACGAACTTTTGTACTCAGTTGAAACCAGTGTCAGTATCTTTGGTAAAATGAACGAAATGGTTCAACCTTTAACTGAGATTTACAACTTTATTTCTGAGGCAACTCTTACTTTCCTTGAACAGAATAAACTTGAAGATCCGAATCAATTCTTGTCAGATTTCTTTGGAATTTTGTTCCGTTATGCTAAATATATCCCCTCAGTTATCTTGTCTTCAAAGACTTTGGAAACCAACTTGCGAGTTACGGAAATGGCCATTGGGATGGAACAACCCGATGTTGAAAAAACTCTTTTCTTGTTCTTGGAATATTTCGTCAAACTATGCAGTTATAATCCTCAGAATGATGTTGAAAAGGTAGTGAAGATGATGAATTTGTTTTAATCCCCAATAAAATAGGCCGCAACTGAAATTATTGTGACTCAATATGGAGAGATATTTATGAAGAAATTGCTGAAACAGTTGACCAAATATCCTGAAGAGAAATTGAGAAACTATATTCTTGATATTATTTTTGCTGGTTTCCTTCGCCTTAAGCAACATACACTTCAATGGCTTGAGATTGGAATGCAAGAAGTGGAAGACAGCATTTTGAATCCTGCAGAAAAGCAAGAGGCTCTTCGTGCTTTGAATGATATTGATGTCAGCACTCTTAAGTTGAAAAATAAAGATGATGAAGAAACTGAAAAAATTGATAAAATCACAAAAAAATTCTCTGACGTTTTCGACTTTTTTGAATATAGGTAAAATGATGATTTTTTTTTCTGTTGAAATAACATTCCAATAGATGCAAATTGAATGTGATGAGAGATTACAATCTTGAACAGCCTCGTGTTTAAGGATCAGTGTTTTTCTGATTTTGATTGTTTTATAAAATAGATAAAATTATTTGTATTAAAATCAACAACAATAATCGAGTTTAGTTCAAAGGAAAGGAGTATGATGAGCTATATTTATACCTTAATAATTTGAAAACAAACTCTGAGCAGAAATGAGAGCTTGATTCACTGAAATTTATAAAGAATTCTCTCAAAGTTAAAGAATTTTTTGATTGTTTTTAAGAATCTTTTTTGGAAAATGATAGAACCAATTTTCGATGAACAAAGCCCTTTCGAGGCAAAAAATCAATTTAGTTTGCCTAGAAAGCGCAAAGACTTTCTTGAGATCTTGAGTTGATCAGAGAATGCATATTCGACTTTTTGATTTATAGTGCGCAAAAATACACTCAATACGATCTCATAATGAAATTAAAATTCCAAAAAACTCCTTCACTTTTTCTTTTTGTTGAAATGAAGCGATGAAACAATCTGGAGTTGAAAACTTTATGATGAAGAAGTTTTATTTCTTCGGAGAAACTTTCCCTTCGATGCATATATACTTTATAAAGAAGCTTCAAGAATATGGATGTTTGGCAACTTAGTTGAAATAGATGATCCGCCAAAATTTTCTCCATTTTCTCCAAAGAGAGAATTTTGTTCAACTGTAACTGAAAATTGAAATATCCTGACCCGGAACTCATTGAAAAATGTTCTCAGAAAATGGTATCTGGTGTCTTTTTCTCAACTAGAAGAAAAATTCAGATTTTGTTTCGATTTGATTGTATTGTCTGTCTGGACTAATTGAGGCCAAAATGATTAAAATTGTATTGCGCCAAAAGGAAAAGGGGCAAATTAGTCGGGCAGTAAAAAGGTCGGCTAAAGTCAAAATAAAATTTAGTTTCTGAAAATTTAGCAAATTTCTGCTCTGGATGACAACTATTTCTCATTTGCAATCCAAAGTAAAGACATCTGCTGCAAATAAGCAAAGGTAGTAGTAGTTGGTGTCATTTTTTGACCTTTTAGGTCTTTATTATATCTTCCCTGGGTGAATAATAAACGCCAACCCAACAAAAATTTTGTGTTGAATTGTGATTCACAAGAATGGAAACTCCCTGAATACAACAGTCTTAATGACAAAAATCTGTGGTTTTATTTTGCAAACCCAAACATCCGAAGTGTCCTTCGAAGAAATGGAGTGGTATATCAATCTATCTAAAGAGTCTCTCCTAATTAACACCTTCACAAAGGTCGACGAACACGGCAATATTACCCAGGACAAGAAAAGGACGGTCTTTATTGCAAAACAGAAGCTTCCACCGATTAAAGAAGGCGTCGAGCCCAATGTGCAAAGACTGGTTGCTCCATACCGAAACAATAAAAGCAAGGCAACTCTTTCAAAGCTTTCAAAGTATCCGTCTGCACCTCAGGCACCTCAGAAAAGGGTAAGTCTAATTGAGCAATATAATCTCGCTCCCAAAAAGAGTCAAACTCTTCTTTTGAAACCAAAAGTTCTTGCTAGCACACGAAAAGTGCAACCATTAACAAAAGAACAATTGGAACAAGTATTTGCTAAATACCAAATAAAAACTGTGAGCAAGAAAGATAAAATTGATAATGAGTCAGTGACTGCAGAAGAAAGAAGCACAGATTGCAAAGACAGAAGGTCTGAATCAAGTCCTGAGAAAGTTCAACCTCAAAATGAAATTTCTCAAGACTTTGCTGTCAAAAAACTTGATTTTGTTGTTGAGCCAACTGATGGGCACGAAGAAGAAAATCCAGAGGAAGAGATGAAGGTTGATGCTCGAGAGGAGATGGTTATGAGGGAGGTGGTTATGACAGAGCCTGCAGTTCCACTAGCACCTGATCACATAGAAGAATCAAACGAGAATGTTGATAAAGTTAGGGCCAAAGAGGAGGAAGAAGAAGAGAATTTTATCCAAATTATTGATAATGAAAAAGCAATAGATAATGCTGACGAAGAGTTCAACCATCATGGACCTAAAAATCATGAAAATGAGGAGGAAAATGAAGCGAATGAACCTCATGGGGATGAATGTTTAGCTGATGGTGATAAAGGAAATGAGGTTGAAATTACAAGAAAATCAGATGTTTTTGAGAAAAAACATACAACAACACCTATTATTTTACCAGATAGTCCCGAACAAAACGAGGAAGAAGAGGCTAATAACAATGATAATATGATGAAGTCTTCCAATGTTAAAGAAGCCGAAAAGGCTGAAAAAGCTGAAGAGTCGGATGTCGAAGAATACAATTTATCTTTATTGGATGAAATGTAAATGCCTTAATTTTGATTTATCTAGCCTTCTTATCCACCATTCTACAATATAAAATCGAGTTTTGATTTCTTGTAAATCAATTTTACTTTTCGTAAAGTACAATTTCATACAGTATATGTACATAGGATTCTGGAAAAAGAAAAGAGCAATTTTTCTTTCCGAAATATTTTTCTCTACGATGACTAATTTTAGCTAAAAACTCGCATTAGCTTAATACTTCTTCATCTCTTTTTATAGAATAATAATTATAGATTGCTATTCATTTTGCATATGTATAATAATAATTAGAAAAAGAGGAATCAAGCGATTAATAATTTATTAAAAATGTATCTATATCTAGTTACAAAAAAGAAAGAGTCGATGTTATCGGCCCACTCTAGTTTGGTTGTAATTTAAACTTTAATCACTTTCATCACTGCTTTTATCTTTTCCTTCTTGTCCTTGTTTTGGTTTCTTTTGTAATATAACGAATCTCTTCCTGTAGCTGAAGTCTTCCCTTGCCCCGTAGAAAGTCATATTATGCACAACATCATTATGATCTCTGAAATATTGTTCAAGGTATTCGGGGTGTCCCAAATTGGTTTCCATCACTAAAAATCCGCCACTTTTCAATTCTGTACTAGCACTTCTAATCAATTCCCAAACAACATCCAATCCATACTCTCCTCCATCCAATGCCTTTTGATCTTCGTACAGCAAAATCTAGAAGAATAATAATGACAAAAAGAACATTTCAAGTCAGAAAATTACTTGTTTTTCTAGTTTTTTGACATCAGCGGTGGGGATATAAGGAGGATTTGAGATGATCAAATCGAATTTATGAACGTTTTTCTCAGAAAAAGCTTTGAAGTTGCTTTGGATCAAATCAAGACGACTCTCTAAATTTGCATCTTTTCCAAAAACTCTGTAGAAATTGCTAAGTGTGAGTTTCAAAGCTGGCAAGCTGATATCAATGGCAACTCCTTGAGACTTTGGTTTTTCCTTGAGTAAAGCAAGAGTGATTGCACCAGATCCACAGCCAACATCAATGAAATGGAAAGGTCCTTCATGTTTAGCGAATCTATTGAACAAATTATTCTCTATTCTCTCTGTTTAATTTTACAATTCAAGTGCGATATCGACTAATTGTTCGGTTTCTGGTCTGGGGATCAAGGTAGGTCTTTGCATCTTTAAATTCAAATCTCTGAAATCCCATTCACCAAGAATATATTGGATTGGTTCGTGTCTGAGTCTTCTTTGAGTGTACTCTAAGAGACTTGTTAGGGTTTTGGATTCAGTGTGAAACTAACTTTGAATTTTATTGTAGTAATAAAGACTGATGGGAGCATTAGGATGTCTACGGAGAAATCTTGGAGATTTATTTAATGCTTTTTCAAGGACAAAATAAGATGAGGACAAAGGTTCAGGAACCTAAATGAATATAAATTGTAGGTGAAGGCTGTCGTTTGGTTTACCTTGTTCACACGGAAAGAGGTGTTGAGGATACTTACAATATCTTTCAATTTTACCATAATTTTATTCCCTCAAATTAAAACTTTACGAAAGTACGCCACTCAACTTTTAATAAGGATTTCCACATGCATGCCTATTTTTTTTCAAAATCTAAATTTATACATAGATCTTCCTTTACCGCTTTCCTGCTGACGACTAAATTCAAATTCAAAAATAGACGATGGCATGTGAAAAAGGAGTTTTGTGAGGTGTTGGGGTTTGAGAGATCAAGGAGAGGACAAAAGAAAGAGAAAAAAGGGAGAATGCTATTATTTAGGGATTCGGAATTGTATACTGATTGATTTATTGATTGCATGATTTCTCAGTTTTAAATTGTTCATAGAAATTTCTAGACTTCTTCTCTTGATAGAATTTCTTTCTTTTCTTCCTGAGATCTCCAATTCAAGAAATAACTCGCCGAATTAGAACAAAATTTAAATTCTGCACTTCGTGCAGAAGGTTACAAAAAGAATTTAGAAAAGTATCGCTTTTGTTCTGAAAGAAAACATTGATGATGCGACCTTTTTCACTTCATTTTAAGTTGATAGTACAATTCGAAGAATTTTTTGGAAATATATATCTGCAAATTTAGGAATTAACAAACGAATTAGTTGGTGTTGGAGGAAATAAAGAGAAATAGTAGTTTACACCAGTAATCACTAAAGATGAATAAAATAGTCCGATATGAAAAGACTATTTTAGCTGAAGCAGAAGACGATTCGCCTCGTGCCAAGACGACAAGCCTGAAAAAGAGTTTATTCCATAGAGATTCTTTACTTGCTCGACAAAGAGAGAATGTTTTACAATCAGTGGAGCACCACACTTTGAACCCTTCATCATTCAGACGCAATCTGAGTCAGAACGACCCATTTGATAAGTCAAAAACTTTGGATTTGCTTTTTGTTCCTGATAAAAGTAAGGATTTGAAGGTAAGGGGAAGAAGTATAATTTTTTCCAAGAGCCTGTCCAAATACCGTCAAAAATGGCGAAATTGGAGTTTTCATCTTCTGAAGACAGTGGAACCATCAAAGCAGGGACTCCTGGCGAAGTGACTCCAAGTCGTGGAATTTTGAAAAAAGCATCAACATTTAATAGCCCCAAACACAAAAATTCAAGGAAAAGTCTGACGCTATCTCAAGTCATCCAAGTTCATTCAGGAGAAAAACCTGTAAAATCTTTAGCTGAAGGTTCAAAGGCAAGAGTGAAAAAGAGACCACCTAACCTGGCGATAAATTCGAAGGCAAAAGCAAAGGAATCAACTGAAGAAGCACCATCACCCTTTTTGTTTGAAAAGAGCAAAGAGGAAACAAAGATAAGCAAAGAGCCAAAATCGAGAATATATCACATTCTTTCAAAATTTGGTAAGCCAAAAGCGAAAAATCAAGTGTCAAAAATGACAGGAGACCTTTCTAAAGATCAGCATGCAATGCTGAGGGATAATGCAACTTTTGCTGTTAAACCAGCAAGTTTAAATACTGCTCAGAAAAATAGAGGAGACAGTTATCAATTTCTCTGGAAATACCAGTCTCGTGGTCCTGGTTCAAGGGAAGTGACACTGACTCAAAAATTAAGGGCTTTATTGACAACAAGTAATTTTTTGTGATAAAGAAATTGAGAATAATTATTGAATTTAGATCCAGTAGCGAAAATGCGTTCGTTAAAGAAAAGGCTAGAGAAAAATTTGAAAGGACCATATACTCCTGATTCCAAAGGGTGTCTTCTTTGGGAGTTTATGATAACGTTGATGATCCTGAGTGAATTTATTACAATTCCTTTGACTCTTGCTTTTGATCTTGATCAGATCTTTGCTCTCTCTATTTTAAATATCTTGGAAGACATCTTTTTCTCTTTTGACATGATCATCAGATTCAACACTGGATTTTATAACAAGGGAATATTGATATTCGACCGAAAGAGAATTGCAAGAAGATATTTGAAGCTCTGGTTTTGGATTGACTTTCTAATCACTTTTCCTTTTGAATTGGTCGTCCCAAATGAAGACCGCGGATTCAATTCAAGTGCTTCAATCTCAAATGGGTTTTCAACAGCTACTCTGGTTGTGCGGCTTTTGAAAATTCTCAGAGTGATCAGAGTGTTTCGGCTTGCAAGTATTTTTACAAAATTTGAGAGCTATTTAGCAGTTTCTCCAGCAGTGACCAGTTTGATAAATTTCATGAGATTGCTTCTTATAAACTTGATTATTGCTCATTGGATTGCTTGTCTTTGGCATTTCACAGCTTTACTTGAAGTTGGAAAAGCTCGGAGTACTTGGCTGACTTCTTATGGGATTATTGATCGGGATTGGAAAGTGAGATATGTATTTTCATTGTATTGGGCCACAACAACTATGATTACAGTTGGATATGGAGATATTACGCCTGTAACAACGACTGAAAAAGTGCTGGCAATGATTACAATGGTTGTAGCTGGAGGCGTGTTTGCTAATACGATGAATAGTATCAACGAGATTTTGGCTGGTTTGGACAATACAACCCAGCTTTTTAGTCAAGCAATGAGAGCAATAAGAAAATATATGGTGAAGAAGAATATACCACGTGAATTACAAGTGAAAATAAAAAAATATTTAGAGTATGCGTTAAATGAAGAAACGTCGCTGTCAATTGGAGAAAAATCAATTTATTCAATGCTTTCGGAATCCCTGAAAAATGAGCTTATTTTCGAAGTCCAAGGGAAAATGTTGTTTCAAGCGAAGGTGCTCAGAAGAGTTTTCAGTATCGACTTTTTGAAAGCGACAACTCTCCTTATGAAAGAAAAATTATACAGTCCTGAAGATCATATCTGTTTGGTAAGGAATTGAGAGAAAATTATCCTAACCTTCAATAAAGGAAGATAATATTGAAGATCTGGGGATATTTTTTATCAGCACAGGAAAAGTGGAGCTTTTTAGTTTATATTCCAATTCACATGTCAACGATCTCGATAGGGGAGCATATTTTGGAGAAATATCATTCTTTTCAGGACAACCACGTGCTGCAAGTGCCCGGGCTGTTGATTTTACAAGTGTTTACTATATTGAAAGAAATGAGTTCCTAAATTTCATTCAAAAGTTTCCACTTGAGAAAGTAAGCTTTGACGGAAGAAAACCTATTTTAAAAAGAAATTTAGGAAAAATTTTGTACAATTAAAGATATGGTCAATGTGTATGGAAATCTAGCTCGTCTGAGTATTGATTGTTTTTCATGCAATGAAAGAGGACATACAGCTCGAAACTGTCCGCTTTTGCACTATGTCGTGAAGAAGGAAGACTTTATGAATGAGTTGCTTGCCAGACGAAAAGAAAAGGCTAAAAGTTTCCAAAGAAGGCCGCGAAATGAAGTGCTAGATGTTTCAAGATACATAAAAATGGAGGACGCTGCGATTAAGCTAATGAGACAGAATAGCGAAAAATATGAGAATAAATCTGAGGTTTTAAGCTCAATAACTCCAGGTTATTTCCCCCTTTACCTCAACCAAAGTGGAAAATCACAAGCAAAAATGGAAGCTTTTGGTTTACAAAGTGAAGCTGAAGAAAGTGAAAGTCACAATATATTTGGTTCACGCCAGTCAATTTCACCGAGTATTATCCTCCCACCAATGGACAGTATTGATATTACAAAAACTCCGCTTATCAAAGAACCATCATTGAAAAAGACTGGTTTGAGAATTAGTATTGTGAAGCCAGATGAAGATACTGAGTCTCAAGATTCAAAGCGTGCAGATTATGATTATTTTTCAGAAGAAGATGAATCAAAGAAAAGGAAGAACAAAGGGAAGTATAGTAAAGGCAAGCCACAGACGTTGAGTTCTAATCAATTATCACGAGTAATATCAAGGAGAAGTTTATGGTCACAAGTCCGAGAAATGAGAGAGCAATCAATATACCAAGAGAATATATTGAAAATGGACCGAAATATCCACTTTGAAACAGATATTGATATGGTCGCAAATTTTGAATATTATTTCCCTCACAATAATATTTCAAAACTCTATGAAGGTAGTCACTACAATCCCAATACTTATCAAAGTGAGCATGAAGAAAAACAAGAAAACGAGGTTATCTAATCGATCTTTTGTAACAAATTGTATTATTACCGAAATATATGGTTTTTTTATGTTTCTAACTAGTTGAATTGAATTATCTCATTTATTCTTTTTATTGAAGGGTTGAAATTTTGCTTGTGTTCAAAAACCAAACCAAAGGCAGTTGAAAACAATAATAAATAAAGAAGTATAACTCTCTCATAAGTTCGTTATTCAATAAATATTACAATTTAAAAAATGTTTTGTAGCCATAGAATGAAAAAATGAATGTTATTGATACAAAAAGACGATAGTTATCCTCGGGATTGATACCTTATATGTTTTGTTCCTTTAACAGTGTTTGGCTTCACCAAAATTTTATCTTTATGCAAGATTCTCTTTGTAATTTTTGGAGACCAGAAATTTGCTGGAGGATCATCTCTTGCAGGAGAAGCCCTGCCTGCCGAACCCGCAAGATCTTCTTCCTCCAATGCTAGGCTGGCCTTCTTGGTTTCCTTTCCAGAAAGGTCCGCCTTGGAAACACTCGCTGGGTAATAAATTGTATTGGCATTAGATTTACTTTTTCTCTTTCTGATGTTCACATGTTGAGAGGAAGATAATTCTGGTGTTCTTTGTCCTTTTTGATTAAAATCGGACCCTTTATGTCGAATGAGCATGCGAGGATCAATCAAAGGAGTAAAACCTTGAGAAAGATCAAGCATATTAGGATAGAGTCCTGAGATAGATTTATTCCCTTTGAGATGACTCTTGGTTCTTTTCTTTTCCGGAGATGATGCTTCAATTCTGAGTTTCTGGATACCTGAGCTCATGGATCTTGACTGCTTCGTCATATATCCTTCTCTTTCGGTTGATTCAAGGGGTTCTTGGCTAGGTTTTCTTTCCATAGAAAGTTTCTTTTTCTCGTTCCTTGGCGGTTCAAAGCAAACGGATGAAATGTGATTTTTGGAGTTAATGATTTCAGCTTCGAATTTATTATCAATTATTGACGATGGTGTGCTTCTGCCCATTTGTTTTGAGACCAATTTTGTACTGCTTTTCGCGGTTCTTAAAGTTACCGAAGGCCTTATACCAGGTGATTCAACTTCAAAGATCCTTGAGTTTTGAGAATTACGATTGGTCTTTGTGAGGTCAAAGAATCCTGGACCTGAGCTATCCCTATGATGAAGTCCAGACTTTGATCCTCTTGCTTCTGATGCTGGCTTAATTTCTGGTCGAGGTCGGAGAATTTTGGAAGATTTTCCATCTCGTTTTTTGAGTAATAAAGTTTCTGCAGAAGGGGTTTGTAGTGTATTTGGACTATACAAATATGAGACTCTTAGATGTTTTGGTTTAGCGCTGCCGGCACTGAAAGGGTCTCCAGATATGATGAGAGGTTTATTGGGAACACTATTTGGAGTGCGGATTTTGAGTTCCTCAGCACGGAAATTGATTGGCTTATTTTGTGTTGTCCTGAGTTGGTTAACTTTGCTGAGAATGCTCTCTTTATCAACAAGACTCTCTTTGAGACTTTCGATGGTGAATTTCATAAGAGGAACAGACGTTTTGATGGACTTTTTGGGGATATTGAGCGGTTTTGGTCGATTGACGCTATGAAAATTTGGCGTGCTATCTTGCCTGCCCATTTTATTAGATTCACTGTGATCGACTAGTGTGGCTCTGGTTGTGTCACTTTTTGTGTTATTTCCAAGAATTCGATCAGTTAAATAATCAGTTTCCTTTTTGACATTGTTAGCTCCATTCAGCTCTTTCAAAATGTCCTTTGAAACAAAATTCTGACTAATCTGAAGAATTTTTCCAGGTGACTGTTGACGACTCTGGCTTTGAAGAGGAAGAGGTTTTTTATTTTCTGTAGTAGCAGTCGTGGTAATTTCGGTTTCACTTTCTGGTTTTTTGGTTCTCATGACTTTGATATCGCCTGACTTTTTGCGAGTCAAAACTCTTTTAGGCTCTGGTTGAAATCCCTCCAACACATCTTTAATCATCTCCTCAGCAGCCTCGCTATCATTTCTTGAATAGAGCATAAATTGTCGGTTGTATAGGGCGTTTGAGACTTTGGCCTCACTATTCTCAATGTGCTTTTTGTCTGGAGCGAGATGCTTTAAAAGATTGAAATTATTTTCAACTTCAGAGATATATTGTTCAGTTTCCCTCCTTTGTCCAGGTTTTTGACTTTTTCTCGCGATTTCAGAAATGTCTCTGTCGTTTTCTTTGAGAAAGGTTTCACCAAGCATATTCATAAAATCAAAGTTATTCTGAATATCACCTGCATTTTGCTCAGTTGATTGATCTTGCGGAAGAGTTGAATTGTGAAAGACTTTAATATACTCTAGGCGACGATGTCTGACGATATTTGTGTTGACGAGCTTGAAAAAGTCTTTGTGAAAATTTCTGGGAAAATTGTAAAACTGGGAATAGAAATTTTTTATTTCGTCCATTAAGGCTTTTGAATCTTTTCTTTTAAAAAACTGCTTGAGGTGTTCCTTGTCTTCATCGAAAATTTTATCATCATAGTAATTTATAGCGAATTCACTTCTTTTTTTCTCAATAAGAGATGTAATATCTTTTGTATAGAAAAAATCTTGGCTGGAAGTATATTTATGGTATAAACCCTGATTCAGAATGCAGGCCAAATCTCCAGGTTTACTCAAAACAACGCAAACTTTGCACTCGTCATTTATATTCTGCTCTTGCTCATTTCCAGTTTGATTCGAACTGGAAGGCGTGGAGTCTGAGTCGCTCATTATCAGATTTTCTTCTTGGAAGTTTGCATTGGCGAAGTAGTTTTGTTGATTATAATAGGAAGCTGGGTCAATCCTCGGATGCTTTGGCTCTCTGCTGTCTGAAAGCATAGTTGACTCGGTTACAAGACCGATATAATTTTTAA
>Ga0182738_1000525_pt1 | contig 53297 bp, 70 predicted proteins | sample eDN5th30CBELigMG_FD_128876 | JGI IMG/M metagenome (GOLD analysis project Ga0182738, IMG submission 128876) | Enriched Miracle-Growth compost microbial communities from Emeryville, California, USA - eDNA 5th pass 30_C BE-Lig MG (version 2)... ... | reverse complement strand
CCTCCGATATTTCCAACCACCGCCTGCAAGCCTTGGCGGAATGGAAAGCTGTGGCTGGGACAATTGCCTAAACGGCGTCCGGTTCAGCCAACCACAAGCCGTGACAGTTAAGTTGATAACACCGTTCCACCTGCGCGAGGCGCAGTTCTCCGACGGCTCGCCGATCACCGCCGACGATGTCGTTTTCAGCCTGGAGCGCATCCACAGCGATAAGAAATCGGCCTATCCGGCACCCCTCGGCGCGCTCGACACGATCAGCGCAGCTGACGCCAGGACGGTCGTCGTCAAGCTCAAGTCGCCCTTCGCGCCGTTCCTCGGCAATCTCGAAATCTGGAACATGGGCATCGTTTCCAAGGCGGACGTGGACAAGCGCGGCGAGGATGCTTTCGTCAAGGCGCCGCTGACCTCCGGTCCCTATGCCGTCAAGGAGTGGAAGCCGAACGAGAAGCTGGTACTCGAACCCAACGGGCATTACTGGCGCGAGGGCTATCCGAAATCGGACGCAACAGTCGAACTGATGGAGATCGCTTCGCCGGAAACGCGCCAGGCCATGATAATCGCCGGCGAGGTCGACGTCATGCGCGCCGTGCCGTGGGCGCAGATCGACGCGCTGAAGAAGATCGACACGATCGACATGCGGCTGGAACCCTCGACGACCATCTACATGACGCTGCTCAGCGAAAAGCGCGAGCCCTTCTCCAACATGAAGGCGCGGCAGGCGGCCGCCTACGCCATCGACAACAAGGCGATGACCAAGGCGATCACGCGCGGCTATGCAACGCCGGCCAACACGACCTTGCCGGGCAGCATCGAGTTTCACGACAACGACTATCCGGGCATTCCCTACGACCCGGCCAAGGCGAAGGAGCTTCTCGCCGAATCCGGCATGGCCGGCAAGGAGGTGAAAATCCTTGCCACGGCTGACGCAGCCGCGCAGCAGATGGCGCTGCTGTTGCAGGCGCAATGGCAGGCGATCGGCTTCAAGCCGGTCATCGTCAACGTTGACGGGGGCGCCTGGTGGGATGCCACCGGCAAGGGTGACTACGACGCGGCCGCCAACTGGTGGTACAACGAGACGCCCGACCCGGACCTCGCGGTGCGCTGGGCGGTCTGCGGTTCCTGCGGCTCGAACTCCTACAACACCTTCTACGAGAACCCGAAAGTGGACGAACTGGTGGAGCAGGGCACCAAGGAGGCCGATCCGGCCAAGCGCGCGGCGATCTACAAGGAGATCCAGAAGATCACCACCGAGGAAGTGGCGCAGATCCCGCTCTACTATGCGCCGAACGCGGTCGCCTATTCCAAGCGCCTGCAGGGCATCAAGCTGACGCCGTCCTTGCAATGGACGCTGGAAGACACGACCATCGCCAAGTGATCCGGGTGAGTCAGTCGGGGCGCGGCATGCCGCATGGGATGCCGCCCGCGACCACCGGCGGAGGGACGCCTTGAATCTCCTGTCCACAGTGGCGCGGCGCCTGTTGCAACTTGTCGGCGTGATGGCGGGTGTCGCCGTCGTCACCTTCCTGCTGACGCGGCTGGCTCCCGGCGATCCGGCCCGGCTTCTGGCCGGTGAGCGGGCGAGCGCGGAAACCATCGCCGCCATCCGCCATCAATACGGACTGGACCTGCCGCTCTGGCAGCAGTTCTTCGTCTATATCGAGAACCTGCTCGGCGGCGATATCGGCCGCTCGCTGCGCTTCCAGCAGCCGGTGGCGGAACTGATCGTGCGTTTCATGTGGCCAACCCTGTTCCTGACCGGCTACGTGGTGTGTCTGGCCGTGCCCCCCACTGTGATACTGGCGATCGCCAGCGCGCGTCGGCCGGGCGGCCTGGCCGACCAGGCGATCCGCATGATCGGCATCGTCGGGCTGGCCATTCCCGTTTTCTGGCTGGGCATAATGATGTCGCGCCTGTTCGGCGTGACGCTCGGCTGGTTTCCCGTCTCGGGCTATGGCACCGGATTCGCCGATCATCTCTATCATCTGTTCCTGCCGGCGCTGTCGACGGCGATCTGGGTGGTGCCGGTGTTAACGCAAAGCCTGCGCGCCGCATTGATCGACCGGTCCGGCGCCGATTTCGTCACCGCCGCCCGCGCGCAAGGGGCGAGCGAGCGCGAGATTTTCTGGAAGACGGTGCTGCCAAACGCGGTGCTGCCGACGCTCAACCTGCTCGGCGTCATGGTCGCCTTCCTGATCGGCGGCGCCATCATCGTCGAGACGGTTTATGCCGTTCCCGGCCTCGGTTCGCTGATGATCGGCGCGCTGCTCGGCCGCGACTACTATGTCGTCCAGGGGCTGACCCTGGTCTTCGCCTTCGCCACCGTGCTGGTGACGCTCGCCGTCGATCTTTTGACGGCGCTCATCGATCCGCGCGTCAGGCTTTGAGGAGACGGCATGGCGAATTCGGTTCCTGTCTCACCTCCCGTCGCCCGGCTGTGGCTCACCGCGCCGATGGCGGTTGCGATCGTCATCCTCGCCGGCTGGTTCGTCGTGGCGGTGGCAGCACCCGCCATCGCGCCCTACGATCCCGATGCCGTCGATATCCTCAACATGCTTGCACCGCCGAGTGCTGCGCACTGGTTCGGTACCGACCAGGTCGGGCGCGACGTCTTTTCGCGCGTGCTGTTCGCCGCCCGCATCGACGTCTTCCTGTGCGTGGTCGGCGTGCTGCCGCCGCTGCTGATCGGCACGACGGTCGGGCTGGTCAGCGGCTATTTCGGCGGAGTGGTCGACACGCTGTTCATGCGCCTCTACGACCTCTTCGTCGCCTTCCCCTTCTTCGTCCTGGTGCTCGCCATCGTCGGTGTGCTGGGGCCGGGCCTAATCAACTTCGTCATAGCGCTAGCACTGGTCGGCTGGGTCAGCTACGCGCGCCTGGTGCGGGCGGAAGTGCTGACCATCCGCGGAAGCGAGTATGTGCAGGCGGCCCAGTGCCTCGGCTATGCGCCGGCCGTGATCGTGACGCGCCACGTCTTGCCCAACGCCGTCGGCCCCGTCATTGCCTATGCGGTGAGTGACGCGGTGCTTGTCATGCTGGCGGGCGCCAGCTTCGGTTTCCTTGGCATGGGCGCCCAGCCGCCCAACGCCGAGTGGGGCGTCATGATCGCCGACGGTCAGGCCTTCGTGCAGCAGGCGTGGTGGATCTGCCTGTTTCCCGGCCTGGCGCTCGTCTCGCTCGGCCTCGGCTTCGCCTTTCTTGGCGACGGGCTCGGCCGGATGCAGCGGCAGCAGGTCACGGCATGAGCGCGGAGGCAAAGCAGAAGCCGTTGCTGCGGGTCGAGAACCTCGCTGTCGCCTTTAGCGCGGTCGCCGCCGTGAAAGGTGTGTCGTTCGACCTGCAGCCGGGCGAAATCCTCGGCATCGTCGGCGAGAGCGGCTCGGGCAAGTCCGTCACCTGCCGGGCGCTGATGGGTCTTCTACCGGGCACCGCGCAGGCCGCCGGCAGTGTCAGGCTGGATGGGCGCGAACTGCTCGACCACTCGGAGGCCGATTGGAACGCCATACGCGGCCGCGACATGGGCATGATCTTCCAGAACCCGGCCTCGCATCTCGATCCGCTGCGCCGTATCGGCGCGCAGGTGGCCGCGCCCATGGTCCGCCATCTCGGCATCGGCCACAAGGAGGGCCTGCGGCGCGCCACAGCCCTGCTCGACGCGGTCGGCATCCGCGAGCCGGAGAAACGGGCGCGTTCCTATCCGCACGAATTCTCCGGCGGCATGAAGCAGCGCGCCATGATCGCCGCCGCCATCGGCTGCGGCCCGAAGCTGCTGATCGCCGACGAACCGACCACCGCCCTCGACGTCACCGTGCAGGCTCGCATCCTGACGCTGCTGAAGGAGCTGAATCGCGAGCGTGGCATCGCAATCATCCTCATTTCGCACGACCTCGGCGTGATCGCCGACATCTGCGCGCGCGTCGTGGTGATGCGTCATGGCGAAGTCGTCGAGCAAGGCCCGGTGGACGAGATCATTGCGCGGCCGCGCCATCCCTATACGCGGCTGCTGATCGACTCGCAGCCCGGCCGCAAGGCACTGCCGGTGCTGGCGACGGCGGACAAAACCGCGCCGCTGCTCAGCGTCGAAAACCTAACCGTTTCCTTCCCTATCCGGCAGGCGGCGGGGCTGATGAAGCGGACCGGCCGCTTCCTCGCGCTCGACGGTGTCGATGTCCATGTCGACGCCGGCGAGACGGTCGGCATCGTCGGGGAGAGCGGATCGGGGAAATCCACGCTCGCCCGCGCGATCGTGCGGCAGAACCCGCTCAGTGGCGGTTCGCTGCGACTCGGCGGGGAAGACATCGCTGCGCTGTCGGGCGAGGCGCTGATCCGCTTCCGTCGCCGGGTGCAGATGGTGTTCCAGAATCCCTACGATTCGCTCAACCCGCGCATGACGATTGTCGACGCCGTCGCCGAGCCGATCTGGCGCCACGGGCTCGCCGACCGCAAGTCGGCGCTGCGCGAGGCGCACGAATTGCTTGAGATGATGGAACTGCCGGCCGCGCTGCATGGTCGCCGGCCGCGCCAGCTTTCCGGCGGCCAGTGCCAGCGTGTCGGCCTGGCGCGGGCACTGGCGCTGAAACCGGACCTCTTGATCGCCGATGAGATTACCTCGGCGCTCGACGTCACCACGCAGGCCCAGATCCTCGAACTGCTGGTGCGGCTCCAGAAGGAGCGCGCGCTGGCGCTGCTCTACATCTCGCACGACCTGTCCGTCGTGAGCAGCCTATGCAGCAGGGTCTACGTCTTCAAAAGCGGCCGCGTGGTGGAGACGGGCGTCGCGCGCGACGTTCTGTCATCGCCGCAGCATCCTTATACGCGGGAACTGGTCGGCTCGCTGTCGCATCTGTCGCCCGCAGCCGCAGCCGGTTCATATTCGCGCGGATTTCATCATGCGCCTTGACGACCATGTTGTCCGTCATGGAATAGGCCTGACGGAGAATTTCCGAACCGGTCCGGATGGCTCCTGCCGGCGTTGGCTGCGGGCAGTGTGCCTTGTTCCGGTTCGCGCCGGCAATCCTGGGGAGGGCTGATCTTGGCGAAAGCGCGCGAGGGCAAGGCATCGCCGGGCGGCGAGGACCAGAAGATCGACCTGGAGGGAATCCTGCGCGCCCGCATGGAGGAACTGTCGCCGTCGGAGCAGAGCGTCGCCGGCTACATGCTGGACAATGTCCAGATCCTTCCCTTCGAGACGGGCGCCAGCATCGCCCAGGCGGCCGGCGTCAGCGAGATGACGGTGACGCGCTTCGTGCGTGGCCTCGGCTTCGACAATCTGCGCGACCTGAAGAACAGGTTGCGCGTCTCGTTCGCCGGCAAGGAGAGCGACGTTGACGACTATATGGCCCGCTTCCAGACCCGCGACGACGATCATAGCATGGCGCTTCAGGAAAGCCTGAAGCTGGACCTCGAGGCCGTGGTCAAGGCTTATGAATTGACGACCTCGGAGATATGGCAGGAGGCCACCACGGCACTCGCCAGCGCGGGCACGATCTATGTCGTGGGTTTTCAGGCCTCCAAGGGGCTTGCGCTGGATTTCGCCAGCCGGCTCCTGTGGGCGAGGCCGAACGTCGTTTTTGTCGAAAACACCAGTGGCACCTACGGCGAGATCGTGCTTGCCGATCCGCGCGACAGCCTCGTCGTCCTGGTCGACACTGCCGCCTACGCGGTGCGCGGCGTGAAGCTGGCGGGGAAACTGAAGGAACTGGAGATTCCGCTCGTCATCGTCACCGACAAGTTCAGCCACTGGGCTTTTTCCTACACCCGCTTCGTGTTCGAGGTGCATACGCATGTCAGGACGTTCTGGGATTCGACGGCCGGCATCAGCGTCGTCCTCAACCTGTTGATCGATGCCGTCGCGACACGGCTTGGCCCGAAGGCGCGGGACAATTTTTCCAGGATGAGCGACATGGCCGCGCTGCTCGGCGAATTTGTCGGCGGCTCCTACCTGCGCCGCAAGGATTGATCCACACCGCTTCCCATTGAGAGACAGCACGTCATGACAAATGCCTATCCGTTCCGCGACCCCGCCAATCCCGGCGCCCCGATCATCCCGCGCCGGGACTGGGACCGTGCGCCGTGGAACCGCTGGACCTTCCAGCATGTGCGCGAGATGGTGCCAACGGTGCAGGTCTGGCGCGGTGAGGGTCCGGCAAGCCCGTTGCCGGAAGCACATCAGGACATCGACCGGATCGGCTTCGAGATCGATGGTCGCCGCGACACGATCGCCGGCTTTCTCGACACCAGCTTCAACGACGGTCTGCTCGTCCTGCATCGTGGCAGGATCGTCGCCGAGCGCTACCACAACGGCATGAACGCGCACACGCTGCATCTGTCCCAATCGGTGGCGAAATCGGTCGTCGGCACCGTCGCTGGCATCCTCGTCGGCCGCGGCGTCATCGATCCGGCGGCGCCCGTCACCCAGTACCTGCCCGAATTGGAAGCCACCGCCTATCGCGGCGCAACCGTGCAGAACGTCCTCGACATGACGAGCGGCGTGGTCTTCGACGAAACCTACACGGCGCTCGATTCGCATATGGCCAAGATCGACGCCGCCAGCGGCTGGAAGGAACGCCGGCATGCGGACTGGCCGGCTTCGGTGTGGGAATTGATCCTGACGCTGACCGAAGCGGAATGCGCGCATGACGCGTCCTTCCGCTATCGCTCGATCGAAACCGACGTGCTGTCCTTCGTCCTGCAGCGCGCCACCGCGACGCCGCTGGCCGAACTGGTCAGCCGCGAATTGTGGGCGCCGATGGGAGCCGGGGAAGATGCGTGTTTCACCGTCGATCCGGCCGGCTACGCGCTCGGCGACGGCGGCTTCAACGCCACGCTGCGCGACTATGGACGTTTCGCCCTGCTGCATCTCGGGCATGGTGAGATCGATGGCCGCCGCATCGTCCCGGCGGCCTGGATCGAGGAAATCACCGCGGGCGCGCGGCCAGCGCTGTTCGGCGGTGTCTATCATGAGGTGCTGCCTGAGGGCGCCTATCACAACCAGTTCTGGGTCGAGGGCGGGGCAAGCCGCGCCTATATGGCGCGCGGCGTGTTCGGCCAGTTGATCTACATCGATCCCGCGGCGGACTTTGCCGCTGTCGTGCTGTCGAGCTGGCCGGATTTCGTCGATGCCGTGCGCACACGCACCGCGATCGCCGCCGTCAGGGCCATCCGCGACGCCCTGGCATAGCCCGGCCGCGGCCTATCGGTGGGGCGTGGCTGCTTGGGCCCTGGCGTCGATGTATGAGATGGCCGCGTCCATGAAGTCCGTCACGATGGTCGAAGGGGCGCTGGCGGCAAGCCGGATGCACTGGAAGCCCGAATCGACGGAAAGGCTGAGGGGCCTTATGCATAGATGTCGATCACCGAGGAGCGCAAGAAGGAGATCGACTTCTCAGATAAGTATTACAACAATCCGGCGTCGATCGTCGGCCTGAAGGACCAGACGTTCGATGCCACGCCCGAAGGCGTGAGGGGCAAGGTGATCGGCGTGCAGGTCTCGACCAACCACGCCGCATACGCCAAGAAGCTTTTCTGCGACACCGCCGCGGAGATCCGGGAATACCAGACGCAGGATGAGGCCAACCAGGATCTGGTCGCCGGCCGTATCGACGCCACCCAGGCCGGCGCGGTCGTGCTCAGCGATTTCCTGAAGACGCCGGAGGGCAGCGCCTGCTGCGACCTGAAGGGTCAGGTCGCACCGGATGTCGACGTGCTCGGCCCCGGCATCGGACCGGGCGTCCGCAAGGACGCCGACGAATCGAGGGGCAGGATCAATGCCGCCATCAAGGCGATCCGCGCCAACGGCAAATACGCCGAGATCACCAAGAAATACTTCGACTTCGATATCTACAGCGATACGGCGACAGCGAGCTGACCATGCCCCTTCCGGCTATGTCCGTTGGGCATGGCCGGACTCCGGATTGCATCTGTTGGCCTCAATTGGTCTTGGCGCTCTGTCTCGGGATCGAAAAACAGGGTAGGGCTTCATCCGAGCCGGGCCTTTGGCCCATGCATTCCTGAACCTCGGAGAAAGATGACGTGAGTTCCCGACCCAACCAGCTGGCGATCGAAACCAGGGTGATCCATGCGGGGCAGCAGCCGGATCCCCTGACCGGCGCCGTCGTCCAACCCATCTATACGGCAAGCACCTTCGTCCAGGACGGGATCGGCAAGAACAAGGGCTACATGTATTCGCGCAGCGGCAACCCGACGCGCGCGACGCTGGAAGCGTGCCTCGCCGATCTTGAGGGCGGGCGCGCGGCATATGCCTTCCCGACCGGCCTCTCGGCCGCCGCCACGATCCTGGAGCTGATGGATGCCGGCGCCCATATAGTCGCCCACCACGATGTCTATGGCGGCATCTACCGTCTGCTCTCCAAGGTGCGCAACCGGAGCGCGGGGCTCAAGGTCGACTTCGTGAATTTTGCCGATACTGCTGCTCTGCGGCAGGCGGTGAAAGCCGAAACCAGGCTGCTGTGGTTCGAAACACCGTCGAATCCGCTGCTCGAGATCGTCGACATCGCCGAAGTCGTCAAGATCGCGCGTGAGCGCGGCGCGCTGACGGTCTGCGACAACACCTTTTCGTCTCCCTGCTGCCAGCGGCCGCTGGAAATGGGCGTCGACATCGTCATGCATTCAGCGACGAAGTTCTTGAACGGTCACTCTGACCTGCTGGCGGGCGTCGTGGCGCTCTCCAACAGCGTGCCGGACGATCTGGTCGAGCAACTGGGATTCCTCCAGAACTCGGTCGGCGCCGTGCTCGATCCGCTAAGCTGCGCCACGCTGCTTCGCTCGCTCAAAACCCTGGCGGTGCGCATGGATCGGCACGTCGAGAATGCTGCCAGGATCGCCGAATTCCTGGACCGGAACCGCGAGCGGCTCGGGATCGAGCGGCTGATTTTCCCGGGACTCCCGGATCATCCCGGACACGAGATCGCCAGGCGACAGATGAAGGGCTTCGGCTCGATGATCTCGTTTGCCGTGTCCGGCGGACAGGCGCGCGCCAACCAGGTCGCCCAAAACCTCGACCTGTTCGCCTATGCCGTCAGCCTGGGCGGCGTCGAAAGCCTGATCCAGCACCCTGCAAGCATGACGCACAAGGTGGTGCCGCCCGAGCAGCGCGAGAAGCTCGGCATCACCGACAATCTGCTGAGGGTGTCGGTAGGGATCGAGAACGCCGCCGACCTGATTGCCGATCTCGAACGCGCCTTGTCGCGCTGAAAGCCGACAGCGCATTTGCAGCCAGACGGAATCGTCTGGCTGCAAATAGCTTGGGCGTGTCCGACTACCGCCGTGCCTCGACTGCGATCGAGGCGCGCCACGCCGAAGAAGCCGATACGCGCGAGCTGCAATTGGCGCCCGGCGCCATCGTCATCGTGACGCACGCGATGAACTGCGACCTGTCAGGACGTCCCGTCCAGTGCTCGATAACCCGCTTCGCCGCCGACCGTGTGGAATTGGTGGTCGAAACCGCAGCGCCGGATGGCGGCTGACATGTGCGAAATCAAGCTGCCGGCCATAAGCCGGATATCGGAAGCGGCTGCAGTTGGCCGTTTCGCTTGCCGCAGATATGGCGAAGGGGCGCCACCAAACGGGAAGCGCCCCTTCTAGGTAAGTGGTGCCTTACTTCGTGACGGTCTTCACCGATACGAAGTCGGTACCCTGAACCTGGTAGACCGACAGGAACGGGTTGGCGACGTCGCCCTTTTCATCGAACGAAATTTTCGTTCCAAGAATGCCCTCGCGGTCGGTCTTGCGAACGGCTTCGGCCACCGCCGCCCGGTCGGCCTTGCCGGCCGATTTGATCGCCTCCAGCAGGATATTGGCCGCCTCGAAGGCGAGAGGGCCGTAGGAGCTCACCGGCCCGTACTTGCTCTCGAACGCCTTGTTGAAGTCCTGTGCGGCGGGTATCGCCTTGGTGTCGGGCACGAAGAAGGTGACGTAATTGCCCTCCGCAGCCCCGGCCGAAGCCTCGATGTAGTCGACCGGCTCGAACTGTGCGTCGATACCGATCATGCGCACGTCGAGGCCGACATCGGCGAGTTGCTTGGCCAGCAGCGCCGCATCGGGAGCCCAGAGACCGGCATAGATCACGTCGACGTCCTTCGGCACCGTGCCGAGGATCGGCCGGAAATCCTTGTCGCCGGCGCGGAGCACGAAGCGAAGCACCTCGGCGCCCATCGCGGTTGCCTGCTTGGCCGCCTCGTCGGCAGCGCCCCGCGGCCCGGCCGAAAACTCGGCTATCGTGCGGCCGTGTCACGCCGTCAGACGGGCATCGAGGCTTGCGTCGACGTAAGCCTGGTACGCTTCATTGGTCTGGCACCCGGCCGCCAGCAGCGCCGAAAGTGCCCAAAGAGGGACTGCCGAGCGCTTGTTCACTATGTGGGAAAATAGTGTGAGAAGCAGTCGAAACTGACTGCGGATACCTTGTAAGTTATTGATTTTGTTGGCGCACCCGACAGGATTCGAACCTGTGACCTCTGCCTTCGGAGGGTCGCCTGCCGATCGGTGAATCCTACTGCGTTTTCCGCTTCTTGCTGGGGGTCGGCGCGGAGGCTTGTACGAATCCTGTACGAAGCGCGCTCTGTACCTTCTTCTTTGTATCCTCAGCGTGGGTGTAGGTTTTCTGCATCAAGGTCAGGTCTGCCCAGCGCCCTGCCTTGGCCACCGTGCGGGCATCGAGTTTGCGCCTGACGAGCAGTTCGGTCGCAAAGCCGTGACGGCCGGCGGCGTGCGGCATGATCTCCTCGATGCCGGCATTCTTGCATGCGGTCTTCCACGCTTTGTAGCAGCCGTTCTTGCTCGCATAGCCGAACATCTTCGCCTGCTTCATCCGGGTCTTGCCATGAGGCCCCTTGCGCGGCCGGCGCGGATGAAGGTTCGCCAGTTCCACGACAAGGTCCATCGGCAAGTCAACCCACTGCGCCTCGGTGCCTTTTGCCTCGGGCATCCAGACGCGCGCATTCTGGAGATCGAAGTCGTCGGGTATCAGCGCCGTCGCCTGGCTGATGCGGGCGCCGGTCACGAACATGAAATAGGCCATGGCTCTCAGATAGGGATTGGCCTTCGTCCGGAAGGCCAGAAGCCATTCCCAGGATCCGGGTGTCTTCTCCACGCGGCTTTGCTTGCCGCGCTCGCGATCCTGCTTCAGGCGCTCGGCTTTGGTGTATGCCTTGACCCGGATCGGCGGGCATTTGCCGAGGTCGTGCGCATTATTGATGACGGCGCGGATCGGCGTGACGACGTGGCGCTGCCATGAATCGGTGGCGCCTTTCGGGTAGAGGATCGGCCCAAGGTTGCGCACTTCCTGCGGCGTGATCGATGCGACGATGCGGTCTTTTAAGTGGGGCAGGATCGTTTCGAGATCCTTCGCTTCCATCGGGTTGGCCGGATAGAGCATCACGGCCTCGTCGAACGTCAGGGCTTTCTCTTCCCCAACGATATCACGTTTGATTTCCTTCCTTTCGAACCCGGCGAGCGCGACTTCGGCGTCCCTTTCTGGCGCTGTCGCAGGTATTCCAAGGCTTTGTCGGTAGTATTTACCGGACGGTATTCGGTCGATGCGGCCTTTGAACCACCACCATCCGTCTCGTTCGTAGAGTGTGAGTGGCACTTTTCAGGTTCCTGAAACAGACGGTCGATATGTTCGGGCAGCAATATCATTACCCTCCCGAGAATTTTGCAAGCGCCGAGCCGGCGGGCGTCCGCCCGGATCGTCCTGGCGGACAGGTGGATACCGCGCGCGGCGAAGACATCAACCCATTCCTCAGGTGTCTTGCCAGTTTCAAGTATGGCGCTGGGGGCGGCTGTCACAACAGCCTCCGCTGCTTCTGGCCTGGCCGCGCGCAGTCTTGACATGCATGCTGCCACTCTCCGGCGACCTTGGTTATGACGAAACCCTCGGCGCGGGCGTCGGACACCATCACGTCGAACTCGTCGACCTGATAGATACGCCGCTGGGAAGTGCCGCATTCGCAGACAATCTGCATCTGGCCGGAATGGCGCTCGATCATAGCGGGTCGATCCCTTCGCGCTCGGCGATGCGCAGCCACATGCGGATCGTTTCGCGGCTTATGAGATCGTCGACGGTAGCCCGCAAGCCGGGAACGGCCGGACCAAACCAGAGGCCGCTCTCGATCCACTGGCGCAGATACGCCCGCATGGCGGCGATCTGTTCATCGCTCATCTCGGCGCCCGCGAGATAAGCCTGTACGGCCGGGCGAAGCACTCCGCTGGTCTCGTTCATCCAGTAGCCGGGCGCGGTCATTGTGATGATCCCCGGCACGCTTCGCCCTGGTCCGCGTCGCAAGCCAGGCATTCGCCGGCAGCGCCGACGAGATTGGTTTCGCAGCGCCGCGGCTCCTTCCGGCGGGCGCGGATGATACGGCCGATGTCCATCGTTGAGATTTCGACGGCGCCGGCCGCCACGGCCAACGCCCGCTTGGAAAGCGCGATGTCGAAATGCTCGTGTGGTGTGCCTGCCTTCTGAAGCCACTTGCGGTCGACGTCGATCCTGTCGGCCATTGCCAGCAGCTCATCGGTGCTGTCGGCGATCATGTGGCACATCTTCATACGGCCGAACCGGGCGCGCATGTTGTCGACGTAGACGCTCATGCCGCCCTCACACTGGATGCTCTGATAAATTCTGCGAATGTCAGTTTGGAAAAGCAGTCCCGGACGGTGAGGAATTCCGAGTATCGAGCGTTGCCGGCGCTTTTGGCGGGAACGATGCGTTCATGCCCCTCGTAGGCGACGACGTAGGGACGGAAACGTTCCTTCGCGTCCAGCGTCTCAAGATAGGCAGCGAGCGCCTTTCTGCCGAGCTCGGTCACGGCGAAGAACGCCATGGTGCCCGACTGGCCGATCTGCTCCCAATGCGCGGAGTAGGCGAAGTCGATCGCCAATGTGCCGGTCGCATCGGTGGCATAGTGATTGCGATAGGTCTCGCGCAGCGGCCAGATCGGCCGGCCGAGCGCGTGGTCGATGCGATCCATGGCCTTGTCGGCGAGGTAGCGGTTGACGGGTGGATTGCTGCTACTCATGCCGCTGACCTCGACAAAAGTTCGAGCCTCGCCGCGTGTTTCGCCGCAGCAGAGCACGCCAACGCGACAGCGGAATGCGATGCGCCATCGAATGCCGGCTCGCTTCTCTCTGCCGCCGTGTATCCCTTTCGTGACCTGTCGTAGGCGAGGCGAGCAGGGAACAGGCTGATAAACCTCTTGATGTCCAAGCTGGCTTGCGGAACGGAAATATCGAACGTCACGCAGATGTGCTCGCGCTGGAGCGGCGTGTCGCCGTTCGCGACGAACATGTCGATCCAGATGAGGCGCAGGATTTGAGCATAAGTCATGGCCGCACCCTCCGGAAGCGAGGACGTCTGCGGCGTACCGCCCAATCACGGGCGATCAGCCCGGCATCGGTTGCACGGCTGAGGATCGAGCGGATGCTGGATTTCGGAACTTCGCCGCCGAGCTCGTCGAACACTGCGTCGACGCTGCCGAGCTTGACATAGAGTGCCAGCACGGTTTCGCGTTGCGTGTTCGTGCGCAGCTTGCGTAGACCGATCCTTGAGACGTTCTCGTCGCTCAGCTCCTCCGGCAGGCCGACGTCGCGCAGCATGTCCAAGACCTCTCGATCAGTGAAGCGGCCAAAGGGGCTGTCCATCACGCGCCCCTCGGAAATTCGTTGTGTTCAACGCCGTCGAGAAGCCGTCCCGCCACTTTCTTGGTGGAAGGCAGCATCAGCCCCTCCGGGTCGTAGGGATCGCTGCCGGCCCGGATAGCGCCGCAGGCCTGGCCATGCTCGGCTTTGGTAAGTGGACGGAAAGCGCCCCACTGCTTGAAGAAGAAGGGGATGCCGGCGCCGGCGCACTGGTCGCGGACGTCGCGGAACCATCGCGGGTGGGGCGGCGCGTCGGCGTATCGACCGGAAACGCCGCCCGCGATCAGCCAGGCCTTGCGACCGAGGGCGAGAAAGTCCTCCGGCAACGTCAGCGGCTCGATAGCGGGCTCATAAGAGCAGAAAATCGTATGGCCCATTACTGCGATCTCTCGCATCGCCGGCCACCGCTCATCGAATTCACGCTGCCGCTCGGCGGAAAAGCCGAACCAGATGTTGAACGGTCCGGACCAGCCGGCCATTCCTCCCGCCCAGTCATAGAGAGGGTATGCGCAGCCTGGAGGCGGTTCGCCCATAGTGTCGAGCATGTCGGCGAACAGTCGCGCCCGACCGGTGTTGTGAGAGGCTCTGACAGCCTCGGGGCCGCGCGCCAGCTTCGGTTCCCATTCCTCGGGACCGTCGCCGATATCATGCCAGAGTTTCAGGAACTCCAGCATCCGGCCGGGCCGCTTGGTGAGAAGCTGGAGAATGTGGCGCGACCGCATGCCGATCTCGAAGACGCGCATGGCGTAGCCCAGCGAACGATCCTCATGGAACAGGTCGCTCATATCGCCGACGAAGATCAGCGATCGGGCTCTGGACCCCATGACGGGGTTTTTCGCACCGCGCCACGACAAGGGAAAGCTCCAGACAGGATGATCGACCGGCGCGGCGGTAAGACGGCCGTTGAAGACCGGCTTTCCCTTCACCGTAGTCGTGGTGCCGGCATAGAGCGGATGGTGCTTCAGGCGAGTGCCGGCGAGTTGCTGGGCATAGCAGGGGGCGCAGCCCGGTGAAGTGATCGAACAGCCTCCGATCGGATTCCACGTGGCGTCCGTCCATTCGATGGCGGTGTTGTCAGCCATGGCTGACATCCTTCGGCATAGGGGCAAGGGCGCGGGCGATAAGGACGTCTGACAGGTCGGCGAGATAGTCCGGCCCGTACTCGCCGCGGGCGTAGTCGGCGATCACCGCGATGGCAGCGCAGCAGGCTTCGTCCATCTCCATGCCTTTCTCGATCGCGGCATGGATGGCGTTCGAAATGTCGTTGCAGAGCTTCGCCGGCAGTGCGCCGGACATCTTTGAGAATTCAGCCATCGGCCGCCCCCAGCGCCTGACGGGCGCGCTTGCGGAAGCGCTCCTGCACGTGGTCGGGATGCTTTTCCCACCTGTCCAGTTCGCGGCCTACCTCGTCGCCGATCCGGGTGTTGCCCTTGGCGTCGTTTGCGGCGATCCATTCGAGGTTCTGGAGCTCGTCCTGATAGAACAGGATGATGGCCTTGGCCTCGATCATTTCGGCGGTGGGCTTGAGGTCGCCTTTTCCCTTGATCATGGCTGCACCTGATCGATGTTGGCGAAGATCGGCCGGAAGGTATAGGCGGCGACCCAGGGGTTCGCGTCCCAGCCGTAACCGCGCGCACTGTTCAACTGGTCCCACAGGTCGGCGTAGGCTTCGATCGGATCGCGGTTCCAAGGCAGAAAATCTGCGGCGCGCCAGCTTTCGATGACAATGTGGCGGCCGACGCCATCGACGTCGCCGTCCATATCGTGCTCCAGGCCTTCTGCGATGGCGTCCGCATCGTTGATCGCCTGCAACCGCTGCACGCGCACGTCGGTCACGGTCAAAGTGATGCGGCTGGCCCAGCGCGGCATGTGCATGCCCTGACGAAGGCGGCCGACAGACTTGTTCAGCTTCCAGTCTGCGTCAGCTTCGAAAAGTATTGTTTCCTCGCCGCCCATGGCGGACGGCGACAGATCGTCATAGGCGCGGCTTTCCGTCCGCCACGCCTCGCGCACATAGAGGCGGTCGCCGACGGCCTTCGTGTTTGGCCACCGATAGGGACTGTCGTTCTCATCATAGGCGGTGATGACGCCGTCATCGACGAATGCGGGCGGCTCGTCGCACCACGCGTCAAGCACCCGCCGCGTCTGCGTCTTGCCGGTGCCGGGCTTCTCGATCTCCCGCAGGATGGCGCGGACCATGCTGGCAGAGAACAGGATGGGGAGATCAGCCATTGTCGACTCCGAGGCTTTTGAGGAGGTTGCGCGTGTCGGCCCATCGGGCGTGGCCCGTCCATGCGGCAAGGAACCTTTCCAGCCGGTCGAAGTCGCCGGCAGCGCGATAGCGGGCGATCTTGCGGCGGGCACGGGTGACGCTCGAACGGCGCAGCAGCTTGTGCGTGGGCCAGATGCGGTAGCCCACGAAGTTCACGCCGCGTCCGACAGGCTGGATCGACCATTTGGAAAAGCGGAGCCTGAGCCGCTCGCGCGACAGCGCCTCGATGTCGGTCTTCACGGCGCGCAGATGCGCGCTCGATCCGCCGAGAACGACCAGGTCGTCCATATAGCGATACCAGTACCGCTCGCCGAGGTCCTGTTGCAGGTGCCGGTCGAGGATGCCGCCGTAGACGTTGGCGAATATCTGGCTGAGCAGGCTGCCGATCTGCAGGCCGATGCCCTGGCGGGGCAGCATCGCCTCGATAAGGCGCAACGTGGCGCGGCAGGAAACCTTCGCCTCGACGAGCCGCCACAGCACCGCCCTGTCGATCGAGGCGAAGTACCGGGAGAAATCGGTCTTCAGCGCATAGACCGGCGCGCCGTCTTTGGTCAGGCGCCTCAGATCGGCCTGAAGCGTGACTGCCGCCCTGTGCGTCCCGAAGCCCGGCCGGCACGCAAAGCACCGCGGCAGCAGGCCGGCGTCGAAGATTGGCCCGAGGATCCGGAACACGGCGTGCTGGACGATGCGGTCGCGGAACGGGAGAGCCGAGATGACGCGCAGTTTCGGATCGTAGATGGTGAATTCCGCCGGCTCGCCCTGGACATAACTGCCGTCTCTCATCGCCGCGGCGAGGCGTTCGAGGTTGAGAGCGGAGAATTCCTTGAACTCCAGCCTAGCGGGAGACAGACGCTTGCCGCGCGAAGTGAGACGAAAGGCCTCCATCATGTTCGCATCGGCGGTGATGCGGTCGATCAAGTTGCGGTGTTTCTTGCCCATGCCGGCCTCCTTCCGAGCCACGTCCGTGAGCTTCGCACTGGATCGCTCACCGGCGACGCGGCCATTTGCCGACCGCGGGTTTCGACGGGCGGTGCCCGCTACTCCCCGCTCTGCCGGACCTTGAAGTGTCTTCGCCGAAGCCGGATGATCAGGCCGACCACCCCTGCGCCTCGCGTAGGGCACGGCGCAGCAAGCGGAGAGCCGGCGCGGCCGTGACCGACGCCGAGCTGGTAAGGGATCGTCGCAGGCCCCGCGCGCCGAGATGTTCTCGTTCGAGTTCTCGGCCCAGTTGTCCAGGTTCGCGTAGCGGGAACCGGCGTTGTCGCCGTTCCACCAGCTGCCGCCGAAGATGGAGGCACGCGGGATCGTTTCCCCGATCATCCGTTGCCCCTCGCGGTCTTGATCCATTGGCCAAGCATCGCGCCGACCTCGGCCAGATGGCCGAGCGCAATGCGATGCTGATGCGGCGTGATGATCCTGAGCCTGGGATTGACCGCGAAGCGCAACCAGAAACGCAGCGTCGCCAGGTTGGCGTCGGCTGCGTAAAGGCGTGAAGGCTGACGCGACTTCGCCGCCTGGTAGAAGAGGCCGACCTGATCGAACAGCACCGCCATCATCGCGTCGCGCACGTTGCGGTGCGCGCGCGGGCAGCGTTGCAGGATCGGATAGAGATAGGTCACGGTTTCTTCGTACCTGTCGATGATCGCCAGACCCTTGCTGGCGCTGTTCTCGTCGCGGATGATGGTCACGTCGGCCGTCGGTCACGCCTGCGCTTTCGCGCAGGCTATGCAGGGCTCAGGTGGTCGCAGGCCCCGCGCGCCGAGAAGCTCTCGTACGAGAACACGGCCCAGGCGCCCAGGCCCGCGCAGCGGGAACCGGCGTCGCCGCCGCGCCACCAGCAGCCGCCGAAGAGGGAGGCACGCGGGCGATCGGGATCGCCGTCGGTGCCCCAGTCCCAGAGATTGCCGGTGGCCTGCATCAAGCCGAAACGGGAAGTCCGTTCCGCGTCCAGTCCGGTCCTGACCGGATCGCGCGAAACGGCGGTCTTTTCCATGACGCCGAAAGCGGCGACGCGGAACTCGTCGTATGAAAGCAGCCGCTTGCCGTGATGCGCGTAGATCTCGACGGCCGTGGCGTAATCAAGCTTTTTGGTCCGGCCCTTGCCGGAAACAGCCTGCGGCAGATCGCTGCCGTCGGCGATGACGACGCCGTGGCGGCTGGTGCCCTGGTCGAGATGGTCGATGCCGAGCTTGTAGATGTCGCACCAGAAGAGCAGGCCGTCATGGTCGACGAAGGTCATCCCGCGCGGATCGGGACAGGCAGGGCGGAAGCCCGCACCCCAGCAGGAAAGGGGATTGATGGCCGGCACGGCGTCGCCGCCTGCGCGCGCCGGAGCGTTGCCGCCGGGTGCGTAGTGGAAGCCGCCGACGATGCCGTTGCCGGGCAAGCCGTCCGCCGCGATCGCCACAAGGTTCGCGCCGTCGAGGCCGATGTAGTAATCGCAGCCGGCCACCAGGGCGGGCAGGGCGACCGGGGTATCCTCGCGGAAGGCGACGTCGCCGATGGTCGCGCCGGCGCGGACGCTGAGCGTCTCGCGGCCGACTGCGGCGAAGATGCATTTGCCCGGCGACGCGCGGTCGCTCGTCAGGCAGCGGGCTTGTGTGGCGATATCCATGCTGGTTCTCCGTTTTGAGATTGTGGGGAGCTATTCCGCCGCCTGGCGGAAGGACATGAGGCCGACACGCTGGCCGATGTTGGCTGCGCCTGCGGTCAGGGCCGCGCGTTCGCGCAGTACGTCTTCACGCCGCGCCGACAGTCGGGAAATCTCGCGGTCCAGATCGGCCAGTTCCCGGTCGGCTTCCTCGATTGCGACCTGCAGGGCGCCGATTGAGTCGACGGCACGGCGGTAGTGGTGGAAAGTCGACATCAGCCGGACCCTTTCATCTGTTGGGGAGATGCGGCGGCGTCGACCGCCAGCAGCGCATCGGCTTGCGCGCGAAGGGACGCGGCCTTGGCGCGTCGCCTGTCCAATTCGAATTCGGCTTGCAGGCTGGCAGGGATGAGAGCCTTGATTTTCTCAAGGCTGCGCTCGTGCCGTTTTTCTTCTTCGAGACGGCCGCCATAGCAGACGGTATCGGCGATCAGCATGCTGATGCCGAACAGCTCCTGGTCGAGCAGTTCAGCGATGGCGCGAATGATGTCTCGGTCGGAGGCCATCACCGCAGCCCAATCCAGATGAGGCCGCATCCGACTGCCGCCACGACGATGAGGAGGACGAACAGGACGCGGCGCTCGGCCGGCGTCGGCCCGAGCACGATGGTTTCGCAATCGCCGTCGCAATTGCATTCGGGCCAGCCGGCGCAGACGCGCACCGTGCGGTTGCCGGGCGGGATCGTGACGTCGCCATAGACGGGGTCGAGGCCGTCGATCAGCTCGGCGCCGTAGGGCTGCGGGTTGCGCTGGGCGATCATGCGAGCACACCCAGCCAGATGACGGCGGACAGCATGAAGGCCGTCATCGCCAAACCGGCGAGAATATCCTTGAATGTCTCCATGTCGGACTCCTGTCCTGCGGGCGCCGATCCGGCGCGGTCTGTTTATGGGAGAGGGGGAGGCGCCTGCGCTTTCGCGCAGGCTATGCAGGGCTCAGGTGGTCGCAGGCCCCGCGCGCCGAGATGCCCCCGAGCGAGTTCCCGGCCCAGCCGTCCAGGCTCGCGTAGCGGGAACCGGCGTTGCCGCCGTCCCACCAGCTGCCGCCGAAGATGGAGGCACGCGGGATGTCGGGGTGGCCGTCGTTGCCCCACACCCACATGTTTCCGGTCGCCTGCATCAGGCCGAAGCGGCTGGTGCGCGGCGCATCGAGCCCGGTCCTGTCCGGATCGTTGTCGGCGGCGGTGCGCTCGCTCACGCCGTAGGCTGCCGCGAAGAATTCCTCGACGGTCAGCAACCGCTTGCCGTGGTGGGCGTAGATCGAGGCGGCGGCGGCATAGTCGAGCTTTTTGGTCCGCCCCTTGCCGTCCGTCGCCTGCGGCAGCGACTTCCCGTCGGCGATCGTCTGGCCAAAGCGCGACGTGCCTGCCGTCAGATGATCGACGCCGAGCAGATAGATATCGCACCAGAAGCGCGCGCCGTGGCGGTCGATCAGCGCCATGCCGCGCGGATCGGGGCAGGCCGGCCGGAAACCTGCATCCCAGCAGGAAAAGGGATTGATGGCTGCAACGGTGTCGCCCCCGGCCGCCGCGGCGGCATTGCCGCCCGGTGCGAAATGGAAACCGCCGACGGCATCCGTCGGCACGCCGTCCGAGCAATTCCCGATGACGGGCGAGCCGTCGACGAGGCGCACGGCATAGTCCGTACCGGCCGTCAGTTCGGGGAGGGCAAGCGGCGTGTCTTCCATGAAGTCGACGGCGCCGATGGTGGTGCCGGCGCGAATGGCGACAGAGGAAGCGCCGGTAACGGCGAAGATCGATGCGCCGGGATCGGAACGCTGGATGGTGGAGGCGGAGGAAGGGGCGGTTGCCATTGAAATCTCCTTTCGGGTTGATGCGTGGCGCTCGTTTAGCGGCGCGGATGCGAGATGAACCGGGTTGACTGGAAAGGGCGGGAGCCGAGACGGGCGTTGCCGGCCGGCCTCGGCCAGCAGCCGCGATGCTTGGCGCGCATGCGCTCGGCCTTGCTGATCGCGGGGCGGTCGAACTTGTGCGTCTTGCGCGAGTGGCATTTCTTGTGGGCTGGGCGAAGGTTGTTGTCGCCATCGTCGCGCGTCAGCTTCCACGGAATGACGTGCTCGATCTCCCATGCCTGATCGTCCGCGATCCTGCCCTTGCAGATATGACAGCGATGGTCATTCGCATCGAGGATGCGCTCGCGGTCCTTGCGGGTGAAGCGCTTGCGGGAGGCCATCATGCGCTCCCGGCCTGTGGATCGCGGGTAAAACCGCCGCCGGCGCGAAGCGCAGGTCGATTTCGCCGTTCACGAATCAACGCGCCGTGCACTGATGAGCGGAGCCGAGTCGCGCAGCAACGCGACCCGGCCCCTGTCAACCCCTCAAGGCAAAGACAAGAGGAGATGAATATCATGTCGAACGAATACGAGTACGAGGAAAGATCGCTAGGGATCAGGCAGCCCCGCACCTCCGGAGACAAGGAAGGGAGCATCGGTCCAAGGCAGCCGGCGCCGCCTCCACCACCGCCGCCGCAGAAAGGAAAATAAAGATGAGCGCCACCGAGAACATCCGCTTCAACGTTCTGCGCAATGCGCTCTATCACACCGCCCAACGTCTCAAGTTCGAGCGTCGGACGCGTTGGCTCAACTTCGGAGTGATTGTCGCCGGCGCCTCGGCAATGGGCGGTGTTCTCGGCTACCTCGGTTGGCCGCAGTTTCTTGCAGGGGCGTTCGCTGCTCTCCTCGGCGCGATACAATTGGTGTTCGACCCCGCCGGCTCGGCTCGTGAACACCGAACGCTCCAGCGCGACTACTACAATTTGCTGGCGGATATCGAGGAGGTCACCGAGCCCACGGCGGATCAGTGCGCCGCATGGTATAGCCGCATGGTCCGCATCGCCGGGGATGAGCCGCCGGTCATGCGCGCCGTCGACGCAAAGGCCTACAACGACGCAATAGGGGCCATGGAAATGGATCAGCAGGAACGCCTGCATATCCCGTTGCTGCATCGGCTCTTGCAGAACTGGGTGTCCTTCGAGGGATACACCTATCGGAAACTCTGCGAGCTGCCAGGAAAGGCGGGCTGACCCAAGGCTCACGACAGCGCCTCCCATTTACGAAGCGCAGCGACGCCCCTCTCGGGCGCGCTGTCGAATATCTCGACGGTGACCGGCCCATTGCGATAGTCGCCGTTCATCACGCCATGCAGTGCCCGGCGATGCTCGCCGTTCAGATTCTTCCACTTCTGGATGTCATAGACGCCGAACAGGATTCCACGCGGAGCGTGGGCCTGCATGCGACCGACAGAGAAGCCGCAATCCTCAAGAGCGGCGACAGCCCGGCTCTCGGCGACGAAATCGCCGGGATCGGAGAAGGTGAGGTGGATTGCTGCGGTCAGCATAGTCGCGCCTCAGATGCCGAAGGTGCGCGACTTGCGCACCCGAATGAATGTGCCAAGATGGCAAAGGGGAGGGCTCACCATGTTCGTATTGTTTTTCGCTGCCGGTGCCATCGAGATGCTTTTCGGGGCAATGGGACTGGCGGCGGCACCGACGATCACGCAAGAGCTTGCGAGCTTCATGTTTCTGATCGGCGGCGCGTTGACTTTCGCCATTGGGGAATTGTCCCGCCAGGCGGGCGCGGCCATCGACTCGCTGCTGCGCATCGAGCAGCGGATGGTTGCTTTGGATGAGCATTCCGAGGATCGGATGTCGCCGATCCGTGCAGCGGCCGAACGCCTCAACGCGCTCGGGCGGGATTGACGGCGCGCACGATCCGAGGGATTTCCAATGGCGAAGAAAGCAAAGACAACCATCACGCGCCCCCAGCTTGCGTCTTACCGCTGCGAGCTTTCGCCTGAGGGGTTGCCTCAAGTTCGGCTGGACTACGTGACAGACGGCGATCTGCTTTTCGGGCCACATCACGAACTTTGGCTGACGATGCTCCCCCATCAGGCGCTCGGCCTTGCCGAAGATCTCCTCCGGCTCGCCGGGGATTCCCGCGATCGGCTCGGCTCGCTGCTTGCTGCGCGGAAGAAATAGCCGATAGATCAGGCGACGGGTAAAGGTGGGCCTCGCTTTCCGGAGCGATCTCATCAGCATCCAGTGCAAGGCCGGCGCGGAACTGTGCCATCCACCCGTACAGCCGTTCCGCTTGTGTGGCTTCCATCATCTCGCCGAGAACGTCGATCAGGTCTTCATCGGCGCCGAGGTTGATTTCCATTTCCTGCTCGCACACTTCGCGAGCCAGCATATTGTCGAGGGTGTACCCCCCTCCATTCGCTTCCCGTTTATGGAAAGTCGGAACGGCCGCGACCCTGATCCGGATCGTGACGACGAGCATGTCGTCGATCTTCGTGGCCGGGTAGTGATCGTTGTCGGGGCTCTCGGCCACAGGCTTGCTCCACCGCGTGATTGCGATGGATGTGAAAATATCCGCAATAGAGGATATGTCAAGACAGATATCCGCTAAAAAGGATATCCGGAACGACGGTCGCTTTACGGATGATTAGCGGTGACGCCCCTCATCGATTGCCAGTGAGTGTAAACCAGTCCATTTTCGGGTGGGCTTAGCAACCCGGATCACGAGTAGGCGCTACCCAAAGTGCTGAACCGATGCGGCGACTGGCGTCGCGCATCAAACCTGGCTTTCGGCCGGGGGCGATGTGTCATGTCCAGGCTCAGGCTAAAAACCATCGGTCCGTACTCGTGACGGATTGCTAACCCCCGGCTTGGCGCCAGAGCAGTGCCGCAGCTGAAACAAGCATTGAAATACTCACTAGTCGCATCGGGGGATGCGTTTCATATTTAGGAGTTTGGTTTTGCCGGTTGCAACAGCGGCCGGCTGGGAGGGTTTTATGCGAGTATCGGAATTTCTTGCGCTTATGTCGCGCCTTGGACCTGCTGCTAAACAGAGGGCCCTTCGGCGCCATCTTCATCCTGAAGGATTTGGAGGAGGCCGCGCCGCTTCGCTTCTGATGACGTCTCAAGCTTCCGAACAATCTCCTCCGTCTCGCGACTCATCTCGATCCCATAAAGGACGGAATACAGGCTGAGACCGGCAGCTTTGCAGACAACCAGAAGATTGTTAATGGTAGGGTCTTTCCCTTCGTTCAAGAGCGAATTGACGTAGCCTGGGCCTTTGCCGGCAGCGAGTGACACTTCGCGCTGCGACAGGCCTTTGGCCTCGATTCCGTCAGCCAGACGCTTCTTCCAACCTTCATCTTTCATGGCCGGAATATCCGCTATTTCGGATACTGGCGCACGTCCTTCATAGAGGATGCTTGACATATCCGCTTTAGAGGATACGTTGCGCCGCATGGCTAGCGATTTGCTTTCAGACATCCGTGAGTTCCTTGCTGCGTCGGGCATGGGTCCGACGTATTTCGGTAAGGCGTCTTGCGGGAATTCGGAGCTTGTCGACCGGCTTGAGAAGGGGAAGACCGTCACGCTAGTTACGGCGGAGCGTGTCAGGGCCTTCATCGCCGAGCGCAATCAAAATCGTCCGAGTGAGGCAGCCGAATGAACAGCCTCGCGCCGTCTTCCTTCCACAAGCGGCTCGTGCCGCGTCCATGTTTCGCGACGGCTGCCCAAGCGCCTGACCGCGAAGCCGCGCCGACCGGTCACGCGTCCGGCGCGGCAGTCATCTCCCGCACGTCCCTTGTTGCCGGGGCCGCGCTCGAGACCGCGCCGGATGTTCTCCCGCACGCATCCGGCGCGGATGTCCCTTTCCTGCAGGATGGAGAAGCAGCATCTCGCCTGGTTCATACCCAGGAGACCGCCGGTGCGAGTCCGGCTCCTGCAACCAGTCTTCGCGCGGGCGGCGTTGGGAGCGCTGCGCGAGAGACCGCACCGGCCGATCAACCCAAGCCCCCCGCCCAGGCCGGTGCGGTCATTCAATCCCGAGCGAAAACCTCCGAGGACAACGGTCGGACCGGCGCCGCGACAGGCGCCCCGACGGCGGGAGAGGTGAGTAGGGGCGACGATGCGGCTGATCGCCAGCGGTCCGCGCTGCCCGGCTTCACTGGCGAAGATGACGGACGGGATGTTGAAGCCTCTGGTGGAGCAGCGTCCGTCATCACCCTTTCCGAGGCTTCGGCCTTCATCCTGTCGCTGGTCGCCGCCCATGAGGGCAAGCCGGCCGGCGATGTCCTGGCGCTGCTGATCGCGGGCGCCGCCGAGGCCATCGGCATCCATTCCCTGATCATGCGCGACGCGCACGAGGTCGACCTGGCGGAACTGCCGGACTTCGCGCGGCGCGCTGCGAACCGTTTTCGAGGTGGCGGACCATGAGCGCATCAATCTGCGGGCCTCCGACGTGATCTGACGCCCGCACACTGAATCAAACCTTACATTCCCGCCACGGGAAACGACGCCGGGTTTTCCCGGCGCGGGAAAGCTTTTGCGCATTCGAGGAGCGCCGCCGCCATGGTTCCCAACGCCAATGCCCGCCATTTCATGCTCAAGGCCGCGCAGCGCGATCTGATCGCGGCAGCCGGCGGCATCGAGCGCGCCGCCGCCGTCTGTTCCTACGGCAAGTCGACCGTCGGTCGCTGGGCCAACGGCGAAAGCCCCGAACTGATGCCGTTGGAGGCAGTGTTCGCGCTGGAGGAGGAGACGTGCCGCTACGACGTCAGCACGGCAATCGCCGCTGCCCGTGGCCGCCGCTTCACCGAAACGGAATCCGTTGCCGCCAACGGCTGCGTGATGAGCGCGCACGCCGAAGCCGTCGTTCGCATGGGCGAGTTGATGACCGAAGGCGCCCTGGCGTTCGCCGACGGCCAGATCACGCCGGCCGAAAGCGCGCAGATCGACCGCGCGCTCTCCAAGGTCAACGATGCGGTTTCCGAATACCGCAAGATCCTCGCCGGTGGTCGCGCGGCCGGTGGGCTGAAGGTGGTCGGCTGATGCGCACGCTCGCAGCCGCGCTTGCCGGACAGGATGCGCCGCTGGCGCCGGGCTGCAACAGCCTCGGCCGGGTGCTCGCCGATCTTTCCAGCCATGAATGCCGGTTCCCGCTGCGCGGGGAGGGCGCGGCCACGCGCTTCTGCGCCGTCGAGATCGCTCCCGGCGAATGGATGCCGGGTGCATCCGGCGGAATGTATTGCCGCCACCATCGCCTTGTCGTCGTCGGCCGCGGCACCGAAGGCGAGCGCGCCGCGCTTCGCGTTCTCGCAAAGGCGGCACGCTGATGGCTGCGGCGCCGATGACGATCACGCTGCGAGTGACAGGCAAGGCCTACCAGCGGCTCGGGCAGATGGCCAGGCAGCGCGGCTATTCCGCCACCGGCTATGCGCATCTGCTGTTCGAAGCCGCCTTCGCCGCGCGCATCGGCCAGGAACGCGGCGATCCGGTCACGGATGCCGAACTGGATCAGCAGGTTCGGCTTGTCTTCGCCTGCGCGGGGCAGGGCGACACGGCGGCCATCGCCAAGGCGACCGGCATGCCGGAAGCGAGGGTCGAGCGGATTCTGCATGCGCTGCGCGAAGCTGGACGAAGGGGTGTGTCGTGAGTTCCCGCAGCTTCCCCATCGTCAAGGTCGAACGCGAGGGCCAGGTGCGGCAGGCCGCGCAGATCGAATGCGCGACCTGCAACGTGACGGCGAAATTCGCCAGTACGGGCCGGTCGATCTCCATGGAGCATGCTGCCCGATGGTTCCGCGCGCACGGATGGGAGGTCGGCAACGGAGCGCGCCACGACCGCTGTCCGGATTGCCAGCAGCGTCAGACAGCAAAGACGGTCTCTCCGATGCCCGACAAGACCATGGCGGCCGACACGCCGCGCGAGATGAGCCGCGAGGACCGCCGTATCATCTTCGCCAAGATCGACGAACTCTACCTGTCCGACAAGACAGGCTATTCGCCGCCCTGGACCGATTCCGCCGTTGCGCGCGATCTCGGCGTGCCGCGCGCATGGGTCAGTCAGGTGCGGGAAGACCTGTTCGGTCCGGAAGGCTCGAACGCCGAGTTCGACGAATTCCTCGAACAGGCCGCGCCCGTCATCGCCGACCTGAAGAATCTGCATCGCTCCTGTACGGCGCAGCTGGAAGAAGCGCGCAGGATCGCGGAGCGGATCGAACCGCTTGAGCGGCTCGCCAAGCGCATCGAGCGCGAGATCGGGAAGGTGTCGTGATGGGCGGCGATGCCATGGCATTCAAGGTCGGCGACACTGTGGAAAAGGTCGGTGGCCGCGCCCGCTTCTGGGGTGAGATCGTCGCCCTTTACCAGATCGAACCGGGCGAATGGCGCGCCGACGTGAAGGCGGTCCATCCGGAATTCCTCAATCTCGTCCACATCTATGACACGCGCCAGATCCGGCTGCGCGCGCCTCTCCAACCTGAAAGGACACTCCCATGAGCCGCGTGCTGCGCACCTTCCGTGAAATGATGGGTCTCTTGTCGCGCGGGGATTTCTCTCGCCACTGCGACCAGCTGATGAACGAGGCGATCGACGCGCTCGAACAGTCGCCGGCCGACAAGTGCAAGGCCGAGATCACCGTCAAGATCACGCTCGAATACGAGCTCGGCCGCATCGACATCAAGGCCGACGCCAAGTCGAAGCTGCCGGACACCGTCAAGTTCATGAAGACGCCGTTCTGGGCGATCGACGGGCAGCTCTCGGTCGAGCATCCGAACCAGATCGACATGTTCCCGCCGCGCAGCACCGGCCGCGTCGAGGACGATTCCGAGCAGGCCGAAACGGCCTGATCAGCTTCCCCCAGCCCTGAAAGGAAACGGCCATGGCCGACAAGCAGCAAGTGCCTCTCGATTCCCACGCCATCGACGTCGTCAACGCGCTCGCAACCGCGGCGGCGTCGCCGACGATCCTCAACATCACCACGTCCGGCCTCGGCGACGGCCTGCCGGCTTCGGTGCCGGTGGCCTTCGATCGCAAGGAGCAGACGTTCCGCTCGGTGCGTTCGCTTCTGGAGGAGAACCGGCTGATGCCGGCGCGCCGCAAGGGTACGGCCACGGCCGACACGCTGGAAAGCTTCATCAGCCTGGTCAACCGCCACAAGGATGATCGCTCGGCGCTGTTCGGACGCTGCATCTGGCCCGATCCGAAGCTGACGGCCGTCATCGATTATGATGATGCCACCGGAGCGGCGCGCAACCGCCAGCACCGTGTCGTCTACACCTTCCCGCTGACGGAAGAATTCAAGACATGGGTGGAGATGAACGCCAAGCCCATGCTGCAGGACGTCTTCGCCGCGTTCCTCGAAGAGCATGCCGCCGAGCTCGCCTCGCCGATGGACGGCGAGCTCAGCGAATACGAGCGGCTGTTCAACGAGAAGATGGCGACGCCGTCGGAAGTGGTTGCGCTGTCGCGTCATCTGGAAGTTCATGTCGCGGCCCGCGTCAAGAACGGCATCCGCCTCCAGACCGGCGAGCGCACGGTCGAGTTCAAGGAGGAACATCAGGACGCCAAGGGGGACGCCGTCGTCATTCCCGGCATCTTCATGGTTTCGGTGCCCGCCTTCGTCGACGGCGACGCCGTGCGCATCCCGGCCCGGCTGCGCTATCGCATCGTGTCCGGTGACATCAAGTGGTTCTACCAGCTCTACCGCTGGGAGTTCTTCCTGCGCGAGCAGGTGGAGCGTGACCTCGAGGCGGCGGCGCTGGCGACGGAACTTCCGTCCTTCGAAGGCGCGCCGGAGGCCTGATGTCCGGCGTTTGCGCACAAGAATCGGCCGGTAAACGAACTCCCGGTGGAAGCATGCCCGCCGCACGCATGTCCGATGAAAGCGCGGTGGCCGGCGACGTGAATGCGTCGCCGGCCTCGAGCCTGCCTGCGATGATCTCCAGCGCAGCCCGTGCTCTTGCCGGTGCCACGACGGCAGCGGCGGTGCTGGATGCGCGCGACAAGGCGGGGCTGGCCTACGACGCCGCCAAACGCGCGGCACGCATCCAGAAGGCGAAGCGCGCACATGACGACGTGGTCGCGGCCACGCATCGTGCCCAGGCGGATGCACTGGAAATCGAGGCGGCTGCCAAGCGCCGGCTTGCCGACGAATACGACGCCGCGCAGGAGCGGGGGGAACTCGCGACCGCGAAGGACGGCAGCCGTGGGCGTTCCACAGGAGAACGCCCAGCAACTGCTGCCGATATCGGCCTCGACCGGAAGGACATCCATGAATCGCGGCAGTTGCGCGACGCCATAGCTGCGCGGCCCGGAATCGTGCGCGAGGCGCTCGACCAGCTGCTCGCCGAAGGCGACGAGCCGACGCGCGCGGCGCTGAAGCGCGCCATCCAGCCGGCGATCAAATCCATCCGTGCCGACGAGCAGGCGATTAAGAAAGAGCGCCGGCAGGCCCGCGAAGTCGAGCTCGGCGCACGCCAGGTTGCGCTGCCGGAGAAGAAATACGGCGTCATTGTCGCCGATCCTGAATGGCGGTTCGAGCCCTATTCCGCCGAGACCGGCATGGACCGGGCGGCTGACAACCATTATCCGACCTCCGACCTGCTGACCATCATGCGGCGCGACATCGGCGCGCTCGCCGCAAAGGACTGCGTGCTGTTCCTTTGGGCGACGGCTCCGATGCTCATCGAAGCCATCTGCGTTCTCGACGCATGGGGCTTTGCATGGATCGAGCGCGACGCCTCCACAGGTTTCCTCTCGCCGAACAAGGCGCACGCCCGATACGTGACGAATTTCTGCTGGATCAAGCAGAAGATGGCCGGCGGCTACTGGAACCGCGGCAAGCACGAGCTGCTGCTGGTCGCGACGCGCGGCAATCCCGTCGCACCCGCTCAAGGGGCGCAGCTCAAGAGCGATTTCGACGGCATCGCGCACGCCGCCGACGCCACCGATCATTCGACCAAGCCGGAAGACTTCCTGGCATGGATCGACGCCAATTGGCCGAACACGCCAAAGGTTGAACTGAATGCCCGCCGCGCGCGGCCGGGCTGGGATGCATGGGGGCTGGAAGCGCCCGAGGCGGTGCCGGCATGAATGCGCCGCTTGTCCATAGCGACACCTATCGCGATTTCCTGTCGGCCAAGATGCGCGTTGCCGAGACGGGCGGCTTCCAGGTCGACGCCGTCGAGATCAATCCGGCGCTGGCGCCGCACTGCCGCGCGATCGTGCCGTGGGCGCTGCGCGGCGGACAGCGCGCCATCTTCGCATCCTTCGGCCTACACAAGACCGCAATGCAACTGGAGATCATGCGTCTGATCGGTGTCCACCGGCCGGGACTGCGCCTGATCGTCATCCCGCTCGGCGTGCGGCAGGAATTCTTCGCCGATGCCGAAGAATGGTTTACCGGATCGTTCGCGGTCCGCCTGAAATTCGTCCAGCGCGACAGCCAGATCGATCCGGAGCGAGACGGCGACGTCGTCTACGTCACCAACTACGAGAGCGTGCGCGAGGGCAAGATCACCGTCTCGCGCTTCCGCGCCGTCTCGCTCGACGAGGCGGCCGTGCTGCGCGGCTACGGCACGAAAACCTTCCAGACGTTCCTGCCGCTGTTCCATGATGTCGAGTTCAAGTTCGTCGCCACCGCGACGCCGTCGCCGAACCGCACCAAGGAACTCATCCACTATGCCGGCTTCCTCGGCGTGATGGACACAGGCCAGGCGCTGACGCGGTTCTTCCAGCGCAATTCGGAAAAGGCCGGCGAACTGACGCTCTTTCCGCACAAGGAAGACGAATTCTGGCTGTGGGTCCATTCATGGGCCGTCTTCCTGCAAAGCCCGGCCGATCTCGGTTTCGACGATACGGGCTATGTGCTGCCGCCGGTGACGGTGACGTGGCACGAGGTGCCGACCGATCATTCCGCCGCCGGCGTCGACCGCGACGGGCAGGGCCTGTTGCTGCGTAACGCCGCGCTCGGCGTCGGCCAGGCGTCGGCCGCCAAGCGCGACAGCCTGCCGGCGCGCATCGCCATGATGCAGGACCTGATCGCATCCGATCCAGAGGCACACAGGATCCTATGGCACGACCTCGAGGATGAGCGTCGCGCCATCGAGACGGCGGTGCCGGGCGTCCGCTCCATCTACGGCTCGCAGGACTTGGACACCAATGAGCGAAACGCCATCGGCTTCAAGGAGGGGCGTTTTCGCGACCTCGCCACCAAACCGGAAATGTCCGGTGCCGGCTGCAATTTCCAGAAGCATTGCCATTGGGCGATCTTCGTCGGCATCGGCTTCAAGTTCCATGACTTCATCCAGGCCTATCACCGCATCGTCCGCTTCGGACAGAAGCAGGCCTGTCGCATCGACATCATCTATTCCGAGGCCGAGCGCGAGGTGCGCCGCAACCTCGAAGGAAAATGGGCCGAGCATGACCGGATGATGGCCCGCATGGCCGAGATCATCCGCAGGTACGGATTGGACGGCCTGCCGGTTGACGATGTGCTGCAGCGCTCCATCGGCATCATCCGCCGAGAGGAGCGGGGCGAGAACTTCATCATCGCCAACAACGATGCCGTCGAGGAGGCGCGGCGAACCGCTCCCAACAGCATCGGCCAGATCGTCACCTCGATTCCGTTCTCAAACCATTACGAGTATACGGCCAGCTACAACGACTTCGGCCACACCGACGACAACGGCCACTTCTGGCGTCAGATGGATTTCCTGACGCCGGAGCTGCTGCGCATTCTCGAACCCGGCCGGCTCGCCTGTATCCACGTCAAGGACAGGATCCTGTTCGGCAACGTGACGGGCGAGGGCGTGCCGACCGTCTCGCCCTTTCATGCCGAAGGGATCATGCACTACCTGAAGCACGGGTTTCAGTATTTCGGCATGATCACCGTCGTCACCGACGTCGTGCGCGAGAACAACCAGACCTATCGTCTGTCCTATTCCGAGATGATGAAGGACGCCACGAAGATGGGCGTCGGCTGTCCGGAATACATCCTGCTGTTCCGCAAACCGCAGAGCGATCAATCCAGAGGCTATGCCGACCGGCCGGTGATCCACGACAAGCCGCTTGTCTATGCCGAAGACGGCGACCTCGTGCGCTGGAGCGACGGCGATCGCCGACCGCAGGTTCCTGGCAGCGGCTATACGCTGGCGCGCTGGCAGCTTGACGCGCACGCTTTCTGGCTTTCTTCGGGCGACAGGCTGCTGACGCTTGACGAGATCATTCAGCTCGGCCCTCAGGCCGTGCGTAAGCTGTTTCATGAGCTCTGCGAGGCAAAAATCTACGATTTCGAGCAGCACCTAAAGCTGGCCGAGGAGCTTGCGGCGAAGAAGGCGCTGCCGAAAACATTCATGCTGCTCGACGCCGCGTCCGGCGATCCGGACGTATGGCACGACGTGGTTCGCATGCGGACATTGAACGGCGAGCAGGCGCAGAAGAACCTCGAAAAGCATGTCTGCCCGCTTCAGTTCGATATCGTCGATAGGTTGATCGACCGATATTCAAGCCGCGGCGACATCATCTACGATCCGTTCGGTGGCCTGATGACGGTTCCGTACCGCGCGATCCTCAAAGGGCGCCGCGGGCAGGCGTCCGAACTGTCGGAAACCTATTTCGCCGACGGCCTGCGCTACTGCCAGGCGGCTGAGCGGAAGATCGCTGTGCCTTCGATGTTCGGCCTCATGGGACTGAACGACACGATGGAGGCGGCGGAATGACGTCCGATCCCTCCATCCTGCGCGCCATGGCCCGCCTGCGTAGGGCGCTGGAAAAGCGCATGGCCATGGACGATCGCGCCGAGGAACTGGCGCGGCGGGAGCAGCGGCCACGGGCCGGTCATCTCGCCGACTTCGACATGCGGGCGCTGGCGCGTCGCTTGCGGCCGATGCTGGAATATGACGGTCGGGGTTGGCGCGCGCTCGCCGAAGAGATGGGCGTCACTTCGTCCGACCTCTCGCGCGTGATGGCCTCGCAGCAGCTTGCCTATCCGAAGGTCCGGGCGATCTGCGGCTGGGCCGGGCTCGATCCCGACGCCTTCTACCTTCCGCCCCTCAATGCACCGAAACCGCGCAAACGCCCGCGCCCGACGGCGCGCCGCGCACGTGTGTTTCACGTGACCACCACTGAAACAGTAGGTTCCTGATGGACGCCATGATCCCCATCATCCGGCAGTTGCACGATGCAGACGGCGACCAGGCGCGAGCGCGCCTGCTGCTCGTCATGCCGGATTCCCTGCTTTTGAAGTTCGCCGGCACCATCGGCGATGCCTGCCAGCGCGCCGGCTTCCATGCCGGGGCCGAATACGTGCTGCGCCGGGTGACACTGATGCGCGCCACGCGCGACAGGCAGGGCCGGATTCCCGCCGTGCTGGCAGACGATTTCGACAGCTACCGAACGGCTTTCGCGGCCTTCGCCAACGGGGAGGGGGCATCATGACGGCGCTGTCCGGCAAGATCGACGGTCTCACCCGTGCGCTGACGCCGCTCGTACGCGAACTGCTGTTGGAGGAAATCCGCCAGCATGCCGCCGCCGAGCGAAAAGCCGAGCAGGACGAGATTGATCGCGAGATCAACGAGGCCGGCCGAGCGGTCGCACGCGCATACGACCAGTTCGTTTCGGCGCGCTTCAGCGGCGCGCCGGAGGCGACCGCTCATGGCCGGCTGGTCAAGGCGGCGGCAAATCTTGGCGAGGTCATGCGCAGGCATGGCCGGATGCCGAAGGGGGGACGATGAACCTGCTCGATCTGGAAGCCTATCGCGACGCTTCCGCCAGCGACTTGCCCATGATCTGCGACAGCTTCGCCGGCGGTGGCGGTGCGTCGACCGGCATAGAGATGGCGCTTGGCCGCTCTCCCGACATCGCCATCAACCACAATCCGGCGGCGCTGGCGCTCCATGCCGCCAATCATCCGGACACGCTGCACCTGTCGGAAAACGTCTGGCATGTCGATCCGCTCGACTACGTGAAGGGCCGTCACGTCGGGCTGGCGTGGTTCTCGCCGGACTGCAAGCACTTCTCGAAGGCCAAGGGCGGCAAGCCGGTGGAACGCAACATCCGCGACCTGGCATGGGTGGTGGTGCTGTGGGCCGAGCGCGTGCGGCCCGACGTCATCCTGCTGGAAAACGTCGAGGAGTTCCGCGACTGGGGTCCGCTGCGCGAGGAGAAACGCGGCGACAAACTCGTGCTGATGCCCGATCCCGACAAGCGCGGCGCGACCTTCGCCAAATGGGCGAAGCAGTTGCGCAAGCTCGGGTACAAGCTGGAGCATCGTGAACTGCGCGCCTGCGACTACGGTGCGCCGACCATCCGCAAGCGCCTGTTCCTGATCGCCCGGTGCGACGGTCGACCGATCGTATGGCCGAAGCCGACGCATGGAAAGCCCGATGATCCGGAGGTGATGGCCAGTCGCAAATTGCCGTGGCGGACAGCGGCAGAAGTGATCGACTGGACGCAGCCATGTCCGTCGATCTTCGACACGAAAGAGGAAATCTGGGAGAAGTTCGGCCTCCGCGCCGTCCGCCCGACTGCTGCCGCGACACAGAGCCGTATCGCCCGAGGGGTCGATCGGTATGTCCTGCGAGCCAAAAAGCTGTTCTTGGTCAACCTGACACACGGCGTGAGAATCGAACCGGTCGATCAGCCATTCAATACGATTACGGCCGCTCACCGCGGCGAAAAGGCAATCATCGCCCCGTCTATCGTCAAATTCCAGACCGGCTCTACCGGCCACGCCGTCGACGAACCGCTGCATACCGTCACCGCCAACAGCTACCATAAAAAGCCCGGTGGTGCGGCTCCGCTCGGCGTCATAGCTCCGGTGCTGACCTATGGCCAGCAGGGCGGAGGCAACCGCAGCGCCGAGGATCCGCACCACACGATCACCGCCAGCGCGAAAGACCAGAACGCGCTGATTGCGCCGACGCTGGTACAGACTGGCTATGGCGAACGGGAAGGGCAGGCGCCACGCTCGCTCGACATAGAGGCGCCGCTCGGCACAGTCGTTGCAGGCGGCGTAAAGCATGCGCTCGCCGTGCCGACCCTCGTCGGCTGCGGCGGCCGGGCAGGGCAGAGCCGCCCGCGTAGCGGCGACGAGCCCGCCGCGACCATGACGGCCAAAGCCGATGTCTGCGTCACAGCCGCCTTCCTTGCACAGCACAATAACGACAGTCGGCGCGAGGGCGGGGTCAACCCCGGTCGACCGGCCGACGAGCCGCTTTCGACGATCACGGCAAATCCGCAGCAGGGCGTGATTTCAGCCTTCGTCTCGCGCCAGTTCGGCACGTCGACCGGCCACGGCGTGGACGAGCCGACGCATACGGCGACGGCGGGCGTCAACAAGTCCATGCTGGTCGCGCCGCACCTGATGACCATGCGCAATGCGGGCAAGCCGTTCAACGAGGCGGACAAGCCCGCGCATACTGTGACGGCGGGCGGCGCCGGGATGACGGTCGTCGCTCCGTTCATGTCGAAATACTACGGGACGGGTGACGGCGCGCGCCTCGACGAGCCGGCCCATACCGTCACGGTGAAGGACCGCTTCGGCTATGTCGAGGGCGAACTCGTGCCGGAGGAGCTTTCCGAAGCGCAGATCGCGCGCGCCCGCGAGGTCGCCGTCTTCATGCGCGAGCACGGCTTCTGGGACGAGCGCGAGTTCGTCACCGTCGAGATCGACGGCGAGACCTTCACCATCGTCGACATCGGCATGCGCATGCTCACGCCGCGCGAGCTGTTCTCGGCCCAAGGCTTCCCGCCGGGCTACATCATCGATCTCGAATTCAACGGAAGGCCGCTGCCGAAAGACGCGCAGATATCGTGCTGTGGCAACAGCGTCTCTCCGCCCATGGCCGCCGCGCTCGTGGCGGCGAACTGCAGCCACCTGGCGGCATGGCGGGAGGCGGCGGAATGATCTCGGAATCCGCCCGTCTCGCCCGCGTCCGCGATCAGCTGCACGCCATCGCGCCGGCTTCCTGGTCGCGCGTCCATGACGGCAACCCGGTCGATGCCGGCTGCTTCGTCGAGGCGCTGGGGCCGCTGGGCGAGTTGTCGCCGGTGCTGCGCTTCGATGCCGGCGCCAGCGAGGCGGAAATCGCCTTCGTGGTAGATGCGCCGGAGAACGTGCAGTTCCTGCTCGGCCTCGTCGATAGGGCGATTGCCCGGCTGAAACCGCCCGAGCGGCATGAGCCGCAGCGGCAGGACGCGCCGAAGGACTATGCCGCCGAGTGCGCGATGAAATGCGAGGAACCGGCCTTCCGCGCCTTCCTGGAGGCGAAACACGGGCTGGAACGGCCACTGACGGTCGAGCGCGTGGTGCAGAAGGTGCGCGGCCTGCTCGGCGTCACCTCGCGAGCGGAACTCAAAGACGGCGGGCAGGCGGCGGAGCGCTGGAAGGCGCTGCGCGGCGAGTTCGAGGCATGGCGGAGGGCAGGGCGGTGAGTGGCGGCCGGCAGCGATTTTCCATCATTCCGGCTGCGGCTGTGACCGATTCGCGCCTGGAACCGCGCGATTTGCAGGTGCTCTGCCTGCTCGGCCGCCACACCGACGATCTCGGCTGGTGCTGCCGTAGTCAGGTCAAGATGGCGAAGGAGTTGAACTGTGGTCGAGCCACGGTGCAGCGCTCGCTCGGGCGTCTCGTTGATGCCGGATATCTCGAACATCGTGCAAACCAGCGCAAGTCGGGAGCGGATGCCGCCCATGACTATCGCGTCGTGATCGATCCGCCCGAAGCGCCTGCTATGTCGGATTCTGGTGTCGAGGGGGTGCCCATAGATGGGCAGGGGTGCCCGCCCATAGATGGGCAGGGGGTGCCCGCCCATGCGCGGGCACCAATGTTAACGACCCCTGTTAAACGGGAGAGAGAGGAGCGCGAAAGCGAGCGGGAAGGGCGAGAGCCCGCAGACGTTGATGCGGCGGATCGGCCTGACCGGGCTGATTTCCAGAAACGGGTGATGCGGTTCTGCAACGGGAAGGGTTTTGCTTCCGGGGCGTGGAAGAACTGGGACACCGGTGCTGCGTTTCCGTGGATTTGCCGGCAGTTCGCTGCATTGACCATCGATGAGCGCAGGGAGGCCGAACGCTGGCGCGACGCCTACCTTTTCGACGTTGCCGAGCGGAAGAAAGATCCTGTCGCTGTTGGGAACTTCCTCATCGGGCGCACATGGACTGGGCTCGACCCTGCGCTACTCGATAAGGCCGAAAAACGCTTGGCCGCACCGCTGAAGCCGGAAAAGCCGGCCTACGAGCCCCCATTCGGGCCGGTGTGGTTCGGCAGGATTCATCGCCAGCTGGTGACGGGGCAGAAGGCATATCCGCCCATGAAGGCATGGGAAACGGAAGCTATCGCGAGCGGAACGCTGGATAGGGTCAAGGTCGAGCGCGATCTGCGGCGGCGTGGTGGATGGCCTGTGGTGAACGCCATGTACCGCGATGCCGAGCAACGATCAGCGGGCATCGCCAATCCCTCCGAAGACGACATCCGCGTTGGCGCGCTGTGCGAATTCGTTCCTGTAGGCACGGAGATGTTTGCGGCATGGCGACGTCGCTTCGATGACGAGGCATGGCCGTGGCCGCCGCACGGCGCGCGCGGTGCATATTTCCCGGCTGGCGGGCCGGAACGGATTGACGAATTCGAGGCAGCGGTGCGAGGCGAAGATGATGCGGGCGGACGTGAAGCGGCTGAATGAGGCGGAACGCTGCTGGGCCGATCCTGCCACGGGAGAGGTCATCAACATCGATCGCGCCTGGCAGGCCAGCGACAAGCGAATCGCGATCTCGCGCAGGCAGCGAGCCTTGCTTGCGGCGGCCGGTGAGTCGGGTCCGGCAGCGCGCTGGTACGTGCTTCAGGTCGAGCGCGCAGCCGACATTGCTGTGGAAAAGCTTCTCGAAAAGGCTCGGATCGAACACTGGATGGCGCAGCAGACGATCATCGTGAGGCGGCGTGGGCGCTACGGAATGGAGCGCCCGAAGGAGAAGACGGTGCCTTTCCTGCCGGGTTACATCTTCGTCAAAGTGGTGTGGTGCGCGCCTTGCTGGGAGGCCCTTTCGGGACTGAAAGGCGTTGTCGGCGTCATCGGCGGCGCTGAACGTCCGCCTCATGTTCCCGATGCCAAGATATTGAAAATGCAGGCTGATGTAGAGAACGATCCGGAGGCGATCAGGGCGATGCTGCGCGAGATCAACCCGGGCGACAAGGTGAGCGTGGACGATGGCCCGTTCGCTTCGTTCCCGGGCGTGGTCGAGACGGTCAGCGACAAGGGCAGGGCGAAGGTCGAGGTGATGATCTTCGGGCGCATCGTGTCCGTCGACCTCGATCTTGCGCAGATCAGCAAAACGTACTAGCCGTTTGCATCAGGACGAGCCGAAAGTGTCGCACTCCTCATTCGAGGCTGGAAGCGCCATCGGCCCCAGGTGAAGCATCAGGCAAGGCCGATCAGCTTCACCGCAACGGCGAAGCATTCCTGAAATGGCGAAGATCAAAACGATGCAGGTCGGGCTGCGCGCTATCGACACGCGCACGGTCAAACCTCCGCCGAAGCGGGCTGATCCCGAGCTCTTGACCGAACAGCATAGGAAGTGGCGCAAGGCGGTTCTGTCGCGCGCCGGATACCGATGCGAATTCATCGAGAAGGGCAGGCGGTGCGAGAAGGCCGCGCCGCGGCACAGGATGTTCGCAGATCATATCGTCGAGCGCCGCGACGGCGGCGCACCTCTCGATCCGTCGAACGGTCAGTGCCTTTGCGGATCGCATCACACGCTGAAGACCACCGCCACGCGCGCGGTTCGGCTCGCCGCTCGATAGGGGGGGGCGGGTCAATCTCTGGGGCCGGACGGGGGTCCGAACCGCATGGGGTACATCCGGAGATTTTTTTCTCATGGATCAGGATTTTGACCTCTTCGGCAACCCTTATGATGCCGGGCCACGGCAGGCCGGAAGGCCGGAGCATAAGCCGACCGAGGAAAGCATCATAAATATCATGGTGTTGCTGGCGTCAGGCATGACCAATCGCGAGGTGGCGAAGACTGTAGGCATCTCGGTGCCAACGCTTCGCAAACATTATTTGCATCTGACGAAAAACAAGGATGCGCTCCTTGCTCGGTTGAAGGCGAAGCTTCGCACCGCACAAATCCAGCAGGGTCTGGCGGGAAATGCTGCCGCGCTGTCAGCGTCGCTGCGAATGCTCGACACGGTGAGCGCGGAGCGTGTGGCGCGCAACCTCAGGGACAAGGCGGCCAATCAGCCTGCGCCGCGCGGCTACGTCTCGAAGAAAGATCAGCGTCTCGAAAGCGCCCAGGCGATCGGCGGGAAATATGCGGTGCCGGCTGCGCCGCGGCTGGTGGCCAGCAACGGTCAGGCGTTGTCAGTCGACGGCGACGGATAGTTGTTGTGCGACGATTCAATACGGCTTGCATCGATTGGGAAAGCAGGATCGTCAAGCGCGAGAGCTTGATTCCCTTCGAGCCGCTGTTTCCCGGTGAAGCCGAGGCTGCGCTGGAGGTGTTCAAGTCCCTGCAGATCACCGATCTGCCGCAGATATTCGACCGGAAGCTGGGACGTCACCGTCATCCGACTTTTGGCGAGTCCTGCGAACCATACGTATTCGATTTCGTCTCGGCGGTTTTCGGTTCCTATGATCCAGATAGCGCTCGCCGCGTAATCGAGGAGTTCTTCCTGCTCATCAGCAAGAAGAACATCAAATCGACGCTCGCTGCTGGGATCATGCTGACTGCGTTGATCCGCAATTGGCGGCATTACCAGGAACTCATGATCCTGGCCCCGACGCAGGAGGTGGCGGGCAATTCCTTCAATCCGGCCGCGGCGATGGTCGCAGCAGATCCGGAACTGGTTATCCTTCTTCACGTCAACAAGAACACGAAGGAAATCACCCACACGCTGACAAAGGCTGTCCTGAAGATCGTCAGCGCCGATTCGAATACGGCCGCCGGCAAGAAGGCCGCATTTGTCCTGATCGAGGAACTATGGCTGTTCGGCAAGAAGAAGGATGCCGCCGGCATGCTCCAGGAAGCGACCGGCGGCCTGATATCGCGGCCTGAAGGCTTCGTCATCTACATCACCACCCAGTCGGACGAGCCGCCCGCGGGCGTTTTTAAGGAGAAGCTGGATTATTTCCGCGACGTCCGCGACGGAAAGATCGACGATCCCTCCAGCTTGGGCGTCCTCTATGAATTTCCGGATGCAATGATTGAGAGCGAGGCCTATCTCAATCCCGAGAACTGGTACGTCACCAATCCGAATATGGGACGCTCGGTTCGAAAGGATTGGCTGGAGCGTAAGCTTCTTAAAATCCAGAGCGGCGAAGACGAGGAAGGTGATACCTACCAGAGTTTCCTAGCCAAGCATCTCAACGTCGAGATCGGCATGCGCCAACGCGGCAATCGCTGGCCAGGCGCGAATTACTGGGATCGGGCGGGCGATCCGGAATTGATCAGCCTGAACCATTTCGCGGCGCTGGATAGGTTTCTTCAGCGCTGCGAGGTGATCGTTGTCGGCGTCGACGGCGGCGGGTTGGACGATCTCTTCGGCTTAACCCTGGTTGGTCGCGAGCCGGAGGAGATCGAAGCTCCCGCCGTGGTAAACGGGCGGGAATCGATCGTCAGAATGAAGCGGTGGCTCACCTGGTCGCACGCTTGGTGCCATCGGGATGTTCTGAAGCGGCGCAAGAAGATCGCGCCGACGCTACTGGACTTCGAAAAGTCAGGCCATCTGACTATCGTCGATACCGCGCTTGAGGATCTAGCCTCGATCGTCGACGTGATTGCCACGGTCAAGGCATCGGGACTTCTGTCGTCGGTAGCGGTCGATCCGGCCGGACTCGGTGAATTTGTCGATGCGCTTGCTTCGCCAGAAGTCGACATAACGCAAGACAATGGCCTGCTGGTCGGTGTTCCGCAGGGCTACGCGCTGATGAATGCAATCAAGACGGCCGAGCGTCGTTTGTCGAATGGAATGCTTCGCCACGCCGGCGGGCCACTGATGGCGTGGTGCGTTGCAAACCTCAAGATAGAGCCGACCGCGACGGCGATACGGGCCACCAAACAAACTGCCGGCGACGCGAAGATCGACCCCGCCATGGCTCTGTTCGATGCCGTGACCATGATGGTCAAAAATCCAGAGCCGGCGAACGCTAACGGCTCCTATCTCGACGAAGAAGACCTGCTCGTAGTGTGAGGCATCTCCATGATGAAGAAGATCGCATATGTGTTGGCCGCGATCGGCGCCGGACTCCCTGGCGTGCTCCGCGACGCGGCTGGATTGTCAGGTGTTGCACTCATTTCGTATGGGGCGTGGATGCTGCATCCCGCCGCCGGATTCATCGTGGCGGGCGCTCTCATCCTTACGGGCGCAATCCTTACAGCTCGCGGGACCGCGAGGTCCGAATGAGCGGCCTGTTTGGGGCAATCGCAGGCGGCTTCGAGCGTAAGGCGAATGGAGATCGGCTCGGTTCCATCGATCAGATATGGGCCGATCTCTTCGACGGTCGGCCGGCAAAATCAGGCGTGTCGGTGAACGCTAACACCGCGTTCCAGTGCACTGCTATTCTTGCCTGCGCTCGTCGCATCGCAGAGGCGCTCATGGTGCCCTGCAAGGTCTATCAGCGGGACCCGCGTTCGACCAAACGGAACGAGCGTCGGGATCATCCACTCTATCGCGTCTTCGACTATCGGCCCAACCAGTGGCAGAGCGGCATCGAGTTTAGAGAAACGGTCGGCCTGCATCTCGCTCTCACGTTCAATCACTATTCCTACATCGGCCGCGTCGATAACCGGATCGACGAACTGATCCCGCTCTCCGACTGCAAGCCTGAGGTTCAAAGCGACGGCAGTTTGAAGTATCGCGCCCAGATTCTACCAGGTCGCTACACCCTCTTCGAGGCCGATGAAATCTGGCATGTTCGAGGTCCGTCCTGGGATGGCCGCATCGGCATGGACGCACTCAAACTGATCAGAGAAGCTGTTGGGCTCGCTCTGGCCACCGAGGAAGCCCACGCTCGCCTATTCAGCAATGGTGCTCAACCAGGCGGCATTCTCACAACGGAAAAGGAACTGACCAAGGCCGCTCGAGACCGTCTGAAGGCGCAATGGGGCGCTTATCAGGTCGGTCTCGCGAACCGCTTCCGCACCGCGGTTCTCGACAGCGGTCTGAAATGGGAACCTTTGGCGATGACCGGCGTCGACGCCCAGCATATCGATGTCAGGCAATTCCAGGTTGAAGAAATCTGCCGTGCAATGTGCGTGATGCCGATCATGGTCGGCTACTCAGGTGACAAAGCGCCTACATATGCGTCGTCGGAACAGATGTTTCTGGCTCATCTCGTCCATACAGTGAGACCGTGGCACGATAGGGTCGCCGGCTCTGCGCAGCGCTGGCTGTTCACGCCGAAGGAATGGGAGAACGGCCTCTATCTCGTCTTCACCGAGGAAGCATTCCTCTCGCCGGCGATGAAAGACAAGGCCGAGTACCGAAAGGTTGCGCTAGGCGGTGGCGGAAATCCCGGCTGGATGACGCCCAACGAAGCGCGGGCCCATGACGAGATGCCTCCGATCAAGGGCGGGGATCGGCTCTACGTGCCCGTCAACACCACGCCGATCGGCGACGATGGCTTCCCCCGACCGATTGCCAGTCAGCCCAAACCGTCAACGCCACCCGGAGAATAGGCGATGGAACACCTGATTTCCGAGATCCTTGAAGTCAAATTCAGCTCCGGCGGCTCAAAGGATGGCACGTTCTCGGGCTACGGCGCCGTGTTCGGCAACATCGATTCGCATGGCGACGTCATCGAAAAGGGCGCCTTTGCGAAAAGCCTTCGGGAGTGGGAGGGGAGGGGCAAGCTGCCGAAGATGCTGCTGCAGCACGGCGGCTTCTTCGGCCCGGTCGACGACATGCTGCCCATCGGGAAGTGGACCTCGATGGAGGAGAACTCCAAGGGTCTCAAGGTGGAAGGCGAACTTTTCGCGCTCAACACCGATCGCGGCGCCCTGATCTACGAAGGGTTGAAAAGCGGCGAGCTCGATGGGCTCTCGATCGGCTACCGCCCCCGTAAATACACCATGGGCACCAAGCCCCAGGATCCCACACGGACATTGCACGACATCGACCTCCGTGAGGTCAGCATCGTGACGTGGGGATCGAACGATAAGGCGCTGATCGGCCAGGTAAAATCGGCTGACATCGACGCGCTCAACTCAATTTCCGATTTCGAGGACTTTCTGCGCGAGGCAGACGGTCGCTTCTCGAAGAAGACTGCCCGCGACTTCGTGGGCCGTCTTTCCAAGATCGCACGGCGCGAGGCTGGGGACGATCAGAAAGCCGCAGACCTGCTGGAGAGCATTCGCTCCGCCCGCCGGCTGCTTTCCCCCAACTGAGTATAGGAGGGCACGATGCCCGAACTGAATGAAGTGCTGGACAGCGTCCAGCGCGAGGTGAAGGGTCTTGGCGATGACGTCAAGGGCCTGAAGACCTCTTTCGAGAAGGACCTCTCCGATGTCCGCAAGCTCGCCGAAGAGGCCCAGAAGAAGGGCGGCGACGGCGAACTGAAAAACGCCGTCGATGTGCTTTCGAAGGGCGTCGCCGAGAAGCATGCCGCCATCGAGGCCGCCGTCAAGAAGATCGAAGAGGAATCGATCAAGGCGGCCAAGGACCGGATGGACGAGTTCGAGCGAAAGCTCAACAAGATGCGCTTGACCGGCGGTCAGGGTGACGTCGGCGACGAGATGAAGTCGGCCCGCGACTTCCAGCGCACGATGATGTCGCTGCGCGGCGAGCTCAAGGCTGGCACGATTCTGTCCGACGACAAGATCAATGTCGACGAGTTCAAGGCGTACCAGGACCTGTTCCCGACCTACCTCCGAAAGGACAACAAGGGCTTCGACCACGAGCAGGTCAAGACCATGTCCGTCGGTAACGATCCGAATGGCGGCTTCCTGGTGACGCCGGCGATCTCGTCGCGGATGCTGACCAAGATCTACGAGTCCTCGCCGATCCGCGAGCTCGCCTATATCGAGACGATCTCCAGCGACAAGCTGGAGTTGCCGATCGACGAGGGTGAAGCCGATGCCGGTTGGGTCGGTGAGACCCAGGCGAGAGCTGAAACCGGCACCCCCGAAGTCGGCTCCCAGACCATCGAGGTCTTCGAGATGTATGCGAAGCCCAAGGCGACGCAGAAACTGCTCGAGGACGCCTCGATCAATGTCGAGGGATGGCTTGGCACCAAGATCGGCCAGAAGTTCGGGCGCATGGAGGCATCCGCTTTCGTGCTGGGCAACGGCATGCGCAAGCCGCGCGGGTTCCTGACTTACCCGGCGGGGACGAACCGTCGCCAGATCGAGCAGATCCTGAGTGGAAACGCCACCGGCGTCACCTTCGACGGTCTGATCAAGCTGGTGACCGCTCTGAAGGAATATTACGCCGGCGGTGCGGTCTTCCTGATGCGGCGCGCGTCGATCGGTTCGGTGCTTCTCTTGAAGGATGGCAACGGCCAGTACATCTGGCGCCCGAATGTCGAGGCCGGCAAGCCTTCGCTGCTTCTCGGGTACTCGGTGAGGGAAGCCGCCGACATGCCTGCCGTTGGCGCCGGCGCGTTGCCGATCGCCTTCGGTAACTTCAATGCGGGCTACACCATCGCCGATCGTCTCGGCGTCACCACGCTGGTCGACCCCTACTCCGCGAAGCCGTTCGTCGAATTCTACACGCGCAAGCGCGTCGGCGGCGACGTCACGACCTTCGAAGCCATCAAACTGCTGAAGGTTTCCGAGTAACCGGCAACTTCGTCGGTCGAAACTCCGCCGGCGCCCCGACGGGCGCCGGCTTCACCTATCCCGAAAAACCGTCCCCAGGAGGACACCATGTTCCACACCATGCTCGCGGCTCTTGAGCTGCGCTGGGTCGCCGCTGCGGTGGCTGCCGCCAGCAATACGGACAGCAACTCGTCCCGCATCGACATGCAGGACTACGAATCCGCCATGTTCATCGCCCCTATCACCGACAGCGTTGCAACCGGCGTCGCCACCTTGAAGGTCGAGGGGAACGATGCCGATTCCGACGTCGGCATGGTCGCCATCGATGGCGCCAGCGTCACGCTGGCCAGCGCCGCGAACGACGACATCAACAACAAGCTGCTGATCGTCGAAGTCCGAAATCCGGCCACTCGCTTCATCCAGGCGGTGCGGACCAGCGCCACGGCGAACATCGCCTTCGGCGAAACGGTCGTCATCCTGAAACCCCGCGAGAAGAAGGCTGTCCAGGGCGCCACCATCGGCGCCAGCGTGTTCGTCTCCGACTAACCCAGACGGGCCTTCGGGCCCGTCATTCCTCCGAAGCGACTGTTCGCTAGAGGCGCATCGACGTCCTCGTAGCAAAGGAGAATGCAATGCCCGATTCCAGCTACCAGCCGAAAACCTATCGAAAGCAAGGTGGCGATGAGTTCGTCGTCGCCGACGGCGGCAAGATTACCGTCGAAGATGGTGGCTCCCTTATTGTCAAGGGTGTCGATCTTGGCGCGCTGCCGACGACCGATCCCGGCGACGGTGTCACTATCTGGGCCGACAATGGCGTCCTGAAGCTGGCCACCGGTCCGTAATCTGCCGACCGGGGCTTTCCCAACATCGAAAGGTGAACCATGCACACCGTTCTGAAAGCATTCCCCTGCTCGTTCGACGGCATCCGTTTCGAGGACCTCGCCATCGGCGACGAGCGCGATTTCGGCTCCATGGCCTCGGGTCTGAAGAGAGCCGGTCTCATCGGCGATATCGACGGAAAGACGAGACCGAAGGGCACCAACACCCTGCGCGATGATGGCCCCACAGTGGCCGAATATGTCTCCGCCGGCTATCTCGCGGCCAACTATCCGCCCGAGGGTTACGCCTCGCGCAGCACGCCGGAGGAAATCGAGGCCGCCATCATGGCACAGAAAGACGCCGGCGGTGACGACGATGCCGCCAAGGCCGCCGACGCACTGCGTGCCGAACTGACGAAGCTCACGGTGGCACAGCTGCGCGAAAAGGCGGCAGGGATGAAGGTCGTGATCGCCGACGATGCAAAGAAAGACGACATAGTTGATGCCTTGGTCGCGGGCGCCTCGGCGTCCTAAGCCTGATCGGAGCCTATATCATGCTTGTCGTCACCACGCCCGCCGACGATCTCGCCTTGGCTCCGATCGAGGCAATGCGCGCGGCCGCCGGCGTGGCTGACGACAGCAGGGATGACGAGCTGGCGGCCCTTTGCCTTCGCATCTCAGCAGAGATCGTCGACGCGTGCGGCGTTGCGGTGGGCAAGGGCGCCGAACCCACCTTAAGAAAGGAGCGCCTTACCGAGACGTTCTCGGGTTGCCACGACGAAGTGCTGATCCTCAGCCGTAGGCATAATATCGAAATCGTCTCCGTAACGCAGGACGGCACAAGCATTACGCTCGACGCCCGGTCGCTGAAGTCGGAAGACGGACTGCTCTATCGCTGGATCGACGGCAGGAAGTCCCATTGGAACGCGAATGAAATCGTCGTCGTCTATGACGCAGGCTTTGAGACCGTTCCTCCCGGACTTGTCGGTGTAGTGACGGATCTGGCCCGTGTCCGGCTTTCGGAAGGCGGAGTCGATCCGCTGGTGAAGTCGGTGACCGTTGACGTCGAAGGCATAGATTCGGTGAAAACGGACCGGTGGGTCGGCGGGCTTGGTTCGCCGCAGGAAGCCGGCGGATTGCCGTCCGGATATTCCGCCCGCCTGGCGCGATTCATGAACTATTCGGTGTCGTGATGATCGATCTTTCCGACACGCCGGCAGGCATGATCGCCAGGCTCGATGCCTCTCTCGCGCGCCATGGTCAGGACGTGATCCTCCGCTCCGGCAACACGACGGTCGGCCAGCAGCCGTGCCGCGCCTTCGTTCGCGGCTACGAGCCGTCCGAACTGATCGGGCTTATCAAACAGGGTGACAAGAAGGTGACCGTTTCCCCGACCGGATTGGGAGGTTTCGGCGAGCCTCGCGAAAATCAGTTCGTCGTGGTCGACGGGAAACCCCGCGCCATTCAGGGGGAGCCGGAATTCATCCGCGTCGACAGTGTTCTGGTTCGCATCAACATGACGGTGAGAGGCTGATGAATCGTCGATCATTCTTCGGAGCAGCTGCCGCATCCGTGGCGGCGGCCCCTGCAGCGCTCAAGGAAGCCGCAGCCGCTCCGGCGATGGAGACGCTTTCGCTTGCCTTGGATGCCAAGCCTTTGTTGCCCATCCTTGGCGAAATAAAGAGTTTTGTCGGCTCCGCTGGCGGCTTCCATCCTTTCTTCGACGGTCGCCGTTACGTCCACTACGTCGGCGTCCCGGCCATCGACGCGCTCCGCTCCGTCTCGGGAGTGCATAAGGCGCTGATGGAAAAGAGATTGGCCGATGGCTCGTAGCGCCGTCGAGGTCTTCCGTGTTGCCACAAAAGGCACTGCCGAAGAGGTGCGCAAGACGCTGATCGCGACTGCCAAACGCGAGCACGGCCGCATCATGCAGACGGACCCGAAGCCGCAGCGGTTCACGCGCGCAGTCGACGGCGTTGCCGGTGCGCGCGAGGAACAGGTCAAGGCTGGCGGCATCATCCGCTACCGCTACGACAGGCTCGGCCAGGTCGTTCAGTTCGCCATGGAGACGCTCTTCGAGCTTTCCCCGGTGCTTTCGGGAGAATACCGGAGCGCGCACATGCTGTTCATCGACGGAGTTGCAGCCGCCAATCTGAAGGACTGGGACGGGTCTGGTGAGATCGTCATCACCAATCCGGTGCCTTATGCCCGCAAGATCGAGGTCGGCAACATGACGATGCGCGTGCCGGGTTCGGACCGGGTTTACCAGCAGGCGGAACAGACGGTGAAGCGCAGGTATGGGAACCAGGCGAGGATCAGCTTCACGTTCCGGGCTATCCTCGGTGGCTTCTCGGTCAACCAAGGCAAGGCGGCGTCCAGTGGCCAGCCATGGTGGCTCGGCGGCGGTGACGCTCGCTCGGCATCCGGAACGCTGGAGACCGCGCTGGGGAAGAAGTTCGGCAAGACCGCGCACAACAAGTCCGGCGCGCGCTATCCCGCGTTGGTTATTGCGGAGCGGCGCTGATGGGCACCTATGCAGGGGCGAAGGAAGCGATCGCCGAGCGGCTTGCCGCCAACTGGACAACGACGCGCATCACCTATCAGAATAAACCGCCGGTCGCCCCATGGCCGCCACGGGACGGCAACAATATCCTCGTGCCCTGGGCGCATCTGGAGATCGCCTCGTCGGACAGCCAGATGCATGGCGCAGGCAAGCCCGGCTCGCAGGTGTGGGTGACCGACGGCCTGATCATCGTCCATGTCTTTGTTCCGAGTGGCGACGGAGACGCGACCGCGACGGAATACGCCAACACCATCGGCGAAATCTTCCGTGCGAAGGTATTCTACAACAACGGCGACGGCTGCTACGTCCGCACCTGGGCGCCGCGTGTCGACGAAGGCGGACCGGTCAAATCCGAAAGCGATATCGAGTGGGCCAACAACGGCGCGTGGTTCCGCGTCTCGATGACGGTGCCGTTCGAATACTGGCATCGCGGCTGAACTGATCATTCCCGTTCGAATTCTACCCGGTTCGCCACGGCGGCGCGCCGTCCATCATCCATGAAAGGAGATAGTCATGGCATACCAGACTGGCCGCCAGATCGAGGTGGCCTACAAGGCGGAAGCAACCTACGGCGAATTGCCGGCCGACCCCTCCGGCGCGAAGGTCTTTCGCCCGAACAGCGGCAATCTCACGCTTGGTATCGAGCCAATCCGCTCCAACGAAAACCGTCGCGACGGCATGACCACGCGCGGCCGCCACGGCACGCGTTCGGTCACCGGCCAGTATTCCGGCGATCTGTCGGTAGGTAGCTACGACGATATGATCGAGGCGGTGTTTCGCGGCACCTTCGACAGTGCGGTGACGATCGACGAAAACACCGCCGCCATGTCGAGCGCCACGCTTGCGGTCGCGGCCCATACCATCACCGCTTCCGGCGGTTCGTGGATCACGGCGGGCCTGCGTGTTGGCGATGTCATTCGCCTGACGGACGGCTTCCTCACCGCGAACTTGAACCGCAACATCCGCATCACCGGACTGACGGCAACCGTCATCACAGTGGCGGAAACGCTGACCGTCGAAGCCGGTCCGCTTTCCACCTATGAGATCGTGCGTCCGAAGAAGGTCATTCAGGGTGTGACCAACCGGTCGTTCTCCTTCGAAGAGCGCGAGATCGACATCGACAACTCGGAAATCTTCAAGGGCGTCCGTGTCGGGCAGATGCAGTTGCAGATGCAGCCCAACGGCATGTGCATCCTGACCTTCTCGCTGGTCGGCCAGGACATGGAGCAGAAGACCGGGGCGGACAGTCCATATTTCACAAGTCCTGCTGAAACCGTCACCATCGGCTTGACGGCGGTGGAGGCGAAAGTCCGCCTCGGTGCCGACGACGTGATGGACATCAGTTCCATCGACCTCACCGTCAATCTCAACGCCGCCGGCAACCCTGTCGTCGGATCGAACCTGACGCCGGACGTGTTCACGAACCTCGCAACCGTGGAAGGTTCGATCACGGCGCTCAAGGCCGATGCGACCCGCGTCACGCAGTATCTCGACGAAGACGAACTGAGCCTGCATCTGCTTTTCGAGGAGAACGAGACGGGCGCGGCCGATTTCTGCGCCTTCCACATCGGCAACATGACGCTGGCCAGCGCCACGAAATCCGATCTCGGCTCGGACGGCGCGCGCACCCAGACGTTCCAGCTTATGGTCGGCAAGGATCTTCGTGGCGGGGCTTACGATCCGACCATGATCAGTTTTCAGACGAGTGCAGCGTAATGGCCCGGCGCGTTAAAATCGTAGCCGGGGAGAGTTCCGGTCAGGTGACTCTTTCCGGCCCCGCCGTTTTCGAGCCGCTTCCGCCTGCGGATGGCTCGGAAAAGATCAGTCGGCCTGTTGCCGATGCCATCCTGTCACCGGACGAGGCAGTCCGCTGGCAGGCCGGCAACCTACGTGATGCGATCCTATCGGCTCGTGCCGCCGGGTTCGTCATCACCACGCCGTTCCGGCTCGATGATCTCGACCGGATCACCATCTCGGCAACGTCCAAGGCAATTGCTTTGGCTGATGCGGATGAGATTGCGAAGCGCAATTCTGAAGCAGTTGAGGACCTACTTACCAGGTCAAGGTCTGGTTCAGGTTCGCCATCACCCATTGCCAGCTGATGGAGCGAAAGAAGGGGTGCCATGGCGTTGGCGCGATGAATTTCATTCTTCCGCCAGACTGCCAAACCACCACCGCTGAGCCTCGTAGGCCAGCACTGTGTGCGGCAGCCTCAATCTCGGAAATGACGGAATCCTGATCATCTTGGCTCTTGGCTTCGAATGAGTGGTCAAGCGGGGCAATAATCATGTCCTGCCCCTGCTGGCGAATGTGAGCGACCCTTAGCGTCGGCATAACGCCCTCCCTTTTCCCCGACGCCAGCAAACTACACCGGCCCGACTGAGTCGAGCCTCCTTCTTTAGACCCGCCCGACAGCGGAACGTCTCGCTTCGGCGAGGTCACGTGACAGCGGCTCGCGCGTGTCGGCGCGCGGGCCGCACCCTTCCGACAAAGGAAATATCATCATGACGAAGAACGATACCGATGCGACCGCAACGGCCGCTGTCGACGAATTTGACATCACCTCGGCCGACTACCGCGACGAAGCGGACATGACCGTGGTCATTGGCGGACGCCTGACGAATTGGACCTGGCGTTTTGCCGGCCCCGGTCATGAAAAGACGGTGGAATACAACGAACGCATGGCGCGTGACCGCCTGCATCGTTCCGCCATGCAGGAACAGGCTCAGGTCAACGGCAAAAAGTGGAAGGCGCCGGAAGAGAGCGTGGACGAGGTGCGTTCCCGCAACGTCGAATGGATTCTGTCGCGCCTACTCGGCTGGTCTCCGGTCAAGCTGGGCGGTCAGGATTATCCGTTCAGCCGTGACAACGCTAAGGCCCTACTGCTCGATCCGAAGAAGCCTTTCCTCGCTCAGGCGGTCGAGTTCCTCGCCGACGAAGCGTCTTTTACGCCGCGCTCCGCGCCGATCTGATCGAGCACGCGGAGCGCGAGTTCGCCCTTCTGGCGCGTGACGAGAAGGGTGACACTCTACGGGAGACGCTACAGGGCCTTCTCTCCCGTGCCAGAACCGACGAACGGCGGGCAGAACTGGAAGATCAGCTTGCCGTTCCGCCCGTCCCGCCGGCCCTGCAATATCTTTGGAACGCCTTCCTTCGTCTCGCCGCACGTCGTCAGTCCAGTGGCTTCGGCCCGGCAAGACTGGGCTGGAGCGAGATCGATGCCTTCAATCGGCTCACGGCCTCTCGGCTCAGACCGTGGGAGATTGAGGTGATCGAAGCGCTGGACGATCGGTGGATGGCGGCGCAGAGCACTGAAAAGAGCGGGAATTGACGCGCTACCGAATGCGATGCGCGTCATTCTTAGTAACTGAGCGCTCTAATCTGCGCTGCCATATAGTTCGCGTTCGCTGCCATCACGGCGTTGTTGTAGTCGCGACGCTGCTGTTGAAACATCATGCATTGGTAGTGCGCTGGCGATCCGTATTCGGCGCCATATCGACTGCATATAGCAACGTCCTGCTTGAATTGCCGCTCCTGTTCTTCTGCGAGAGTTTCGCACCCAGATAGAAGCGCGAGCAGCACCAGCGCAGTAATGCGTGTAGTTTCCATAACTACTTCCTCCGTCCCGATGTCATCAAAGCATCGGCGCTGGCGTCTGTCCAGATTCGAGGCAATCGAATGGTCCAACAAGCTGTTACGGAACTGATCGTTCGCGGCGACGGTGCTATCGCCACGCTCGATCGGTTCGAAGACAAGATGGAAGCGGCAGGCGCGGCAACTGATCGTTCGACTGGTGCCGTAGATGCCTATAGAGCCGCCATGGCGAAGGCCTCCGCGGCGCAGGAGAAGGGGCTGGCCGTCACGACGCAAAGTGTTGAACGGATGTCGCGCGAACAGCGCCAGTGGGAAAACCTTGGCGCGTCAGTGAACAAGATTTCAGCCTTGGAGATACGGCAGCGCAGAGAAGCAGCGAACGCCGCAGTGATCGCGTCGAATGCCGTGCTGCTCGGTTATGCGGATCAGGAGCAGGCGATCGCGCGTCTTGCCGCCCTCGAGCGGAAGCATACTGACCAGATGCGCGCGATCACAAACGTCGCCAACGACAATGTCTCGGCGAGCGTTGCTCTGGCTGCAAGGACCGAAGAACTGCGGATGCGCTATGACGCGACCTATGCGTCGGCGGCAAAAATGGACGCAGAACTGAACGAACTTGCCGAAGCCGAGCGGCTAGGGATTCAGATCACCGGCGGCTATTCCGCCGCCCTTGACCGGCTGATTCAAAAATATGATGCCGCCGCCGCAGCAGCTCTATCTGCGGCTAATGCCCAGCGAGAATTTATAACCAATGCCCGCGCTTCGCAGGATGCAGAAAATGCGAGGCAGATAGCGGCGGCCAACCAAAACCATTTCAATGCCGTTCTCGGCGTGAATGCGACTTCGGCTGGATCGGCGCGGGAGTCGGCCGCGGCATTTGAAGCGGCGGCGCGCGCGGCCGACGAAGAAGCGGCGGCGTTGGAGCGGCTGCGGGCCAAAGTGGTGCCTCTCTATGCCGCGTCGAAGCAATACGAGGCCGAGCTTCTGGAGCTGAATTCGGCGCTTTCCGCCGGCGTGGTGAGCGCCGACCAGCATGCCGTGGCCCTGGGGGCATTGAACGCCCGCTATGAGCAGGCGGGACGGGCGTCGGTGGCCAGCGCGGTCGGGTTCGGCAAGGTGGCCGGCGCGGCCAAGTTGACCTCCAACCAGATGCTCAACCTGTCTCGGCAGGGCAACGACGTCATCACCATGTTTGCGCTGGGCGCGCCGCCGATGCAGATATTCGCGTCGCAGGCCGGCCAAATCTATGACGCGCTGGAACAAGGGCCGGGCGGCATCAAGGGATCGCTGAAGGCTATCGGTGAAGGCGCTCTTTCACTCGCTACGCGCTTCCCTCTGGTCACGGCAGCTATTGCAGCGGCTGGTGCGGCCTTTGTCGCCTATCAGGCGCTCGGCGGCTCCGGCATTAGGGACCTGGATGAAATCCTTGCCGAGCACGAAGCGAACATCAAGCGGCTGGGGGATGCCTACGACGAGGTGAACGGCAAGCGCGCCAAGTACGCGTCTGCAACCGCCAACACCATCAACGCCCTCAACGAAAGCGCGCTGAAGGACGCGCAAAATTTGATCGCTGTGCAGATCGGCGCTGTCTTCGATCAAGTCTACAAGCAGATCGGCGCGGGTAGCGGCAATCAGGGTCCGCTCCGGACGGTGATGGTTTCGCAATTCGAGCCGTTCAGCGATGCGTTGAAGCGTCTCGCCGAAGAATCTCATAAGGCCGTTCCCGATCTTGCGGCAGTAGCCCACGAGATTACGGACATCGCCAGGGCCGATCCGAAAGGGTTGAACCGTACTCGGGATGCGCTGTTGAAAATGCTCAATCCGGCTATGGAAACAGCCGCTGCAATGCCGGAACTCGGTAAGAGCATCGATGATGTGGTCGATACCGTCGATCAATTCAACCGTCAGATCGACGACGTGTCGGCAAAGCCGATCCGCGACGAACTGCAGAAGATTTTCGACAAGGCGCGTGAGGGTAAAGAGCCGCTCGAGCAGATCATATTGCAGCTTGCCAAGCTGGAGCAGGCGAACCCCAGCTTCCAGGGCATCATCGACGGCTTCCGGGGATTGATCAAAGAGGCCTACGATGCATCTGTCGCGTTGGATACGTTGCGTCCGGGTGGCAGCGGCTCGCCGAACGGCCGTGGCAAGCTGCCTGTCGGCATCCTTCCGGAATTCGCGCCCGTGCCGG
>Ga0182738_1000524_pt1 | contig 53309 bp, 20 predicted proteins | sample eDN5th30CBELigMG_FD_128876 | JGI IMG/M metagenome (GOLD analysis project Ga0182738, IMG submission 128876) | Enriched Miracle-Growth compost microbial communities from Emeryville, California, USA - eDNA 5th pass 30_C BE-Lig MG (version 2)... ... | reverse complement strand
TCTCGTTTCTGCTTCATTGACTTGCTCTTCTTGTTCATAACTGATAAATCCAAATCCATAGTCTTCTCCGCTAAAATAAACTTCTCTCTGATTCTGTCCTGGGTCTTGAGAAAATCCAATATTTTTCCCAACCAACGAGTGACTCAAGAAGGCGTTCTTCATTTTTTTATGAGGATTCAGATACAGATAAAATCGATTCTTCACTTGAGCAGGGCTTCTTCCTGGCATCTTTTCAGCAATCTGTTTCCATTTATGGCCAAACTGGGCATGTAACACATGGAGCTGTTGGTCTTCTTGTGGGGTAAAGGGAGCATAACTGATATCAGGCCTTATGTGGTTCAAATATCGATCTCTGACTTGTTTACATGTTCTTCCGCCAATTGTATTCCCGATATAGGTCCACTTAGGGCCATACTTGGCATAGAGTTCAAGAAGAAGCTCGTCTTCGTGAGGCTTCCACATGTTCCTTGAGGCTCTAGCTTTGGGTGATTTGGAGTTGTTCGAAGATTCTGAGCTAGCTGATTTGGAGATTTTCTTTGAGGTTTTGAGCAAAGGAGAAGTTTTTTCAGGTTCAGTTTCTGAAAGAAATTCAAAGTCACTATTGGTGAAATAAACCTCATTTTCTAAGGGAAGGAAGCTTGGATAAGGAGAGTTTTCTTCGCTGACATCGTAGCTGTTGTGGAAAATGATCGAGGATTGCATGGTAAAAAGTGTAAAAAGAAGATATGACTGGTTTGAGGTTCGTCAGGTAAATTGACAATTTAATTTAAATATTATACCATTAGGGAGAAGTTTGAATTTTAATCTGATGATTATTACAATAAAAAAGGTTTTGATAGATCGTAACGCTCTCATTAAAATTTAAGCCCAGATGAAATGAATGAGGTTGAATCGAGGGCGGGTTGAAACACTATCTCGATCTGTTTTCAGAGTCAAGAAGAGTGAAAGTCGCTTTTGTACCGAGCTGTTTTATTTATTGGTCTCACGTGTCGCCCAAACGCATTTGAAAATTGTGGGTTTGAATCAAATCCCTTAATGTTTCCAAGCAGACAACTTGAAAATGAATTATACAGGGATTAGGCACATAGGAATTTCTTGGGGGTGAGACCAATAGTAACGCTCAGAAAATGAAAAGACTAATGGAGTGAGACATTTGGGGTATTTTAAGACAAGATTATTTCGGTGGCGATAGGTACTACCATATTTAATGTCAAACCACAATTGATTATGAAACTAGACTTCAAAAATATTTGATTTGACTCAAGATATAAGCTAGAGAAAGGCTTTGAGATGACGAAATCGAGGTTGACGTCTTCTTTATTGGTAAACTTCTAATTAAATGCCTTGCAAACTTTGAAATCGTTAAAATTTGCAAGCGAGGCAAAAATTAATCAAGAGTGCTTTGATTAAAAAACGGGAGAGACACCAGCCTATGACGATTAAAAGGTGGACGTACTTTCCTGAGTTATGTTTTCATCTTTGCTTTTCATTCATATAATGGGGGCACAGCTGAAATGTTTCAATTTGTGAAATTTTACGTCAAAACTTTATTTTTACGTAGGAATTTTGACTGTTAGAAATTTGAATTTTTTTGCAATGAATATTTCTGAGTCAGGAAAATTATTATGTTTTGACATAGAGGCATAAACAAATGAAATGACAATTTCGTCTTAAAATTCAAATTATATAGTCTCACCTTTTTGGAAAAAAAGTCGGTTTAAACAAAGAAAGTTGAAGAAAAAACATCATAACGCTAAAAAATTTGAATTTCATACACGAGTTATGCATAGAAATTATTGGGTGAAGTTTTCCTCAAAAATTATGTAAAAAATTTCAGAGATTTCGAAACCTGTTTGAGCAAGGTCAATAAACCTTCCTTCAAAAGTTATTGAGTCTGTTTTTTTTAAAGTCAGGAATCTCCTAGCCCAGAAATAGTGATTCCTAATCAAATTCAAAAATGCGACTAATGTCTAAGATCTGAAGAGATTGTTCTGATATAAGTCGCCCTGGAGAAACAATGTATAGAGTCTTGACTGATCTCAAGAAAATTCAAAACTTTTAACAACTTCTCAAAAAAAAGAAATCTTCAAAAATAATTTCCCCTCTTTTGTGAATCGTTTTATGGTTATGTAAAAAGGCTCAGCAAGGTTTTCAGCATGTCAAAGGATTTTAACTCTTCAACGTGCACCCCAAGAAAAGCCTTTCGCATTACGCATTTAAAAAGGAAAAAATTGAGAATAATGAAATGCATTGATTGATTACTTTCAATGCTCAATATCACGAAGAAAACTGGGAAAATCAGTCAGTCAAACCCTGCTGTTGCTCTGCCTTTGAACCAATAAAATATGGAAATCCTTCTTTTTGAGTTTTTCAAAGGAATAAATCAAAATAGCCCATGTTTATTTATTTGGTAATAATTTTTGTATTAAGCACTCTTTAAGGAAAAAATTTGTTGATATTGCCTTTTGGGCCCATCCCTGCATATTTTTGAGAGAGATCTTCACTTTTTAAGTCGATTTAGAAAGCAAAATCAGGACTAACTTTTCTCAAAACGAAAAACCAAGGTTGTAGTTCAAAGGAAAACTCCTCATCACCAATAGATGAGAGGATGGCAACAAATGAGAAAAAGAAATCATTTCAAAATCGCAGAGTGAATAAGGTTTGTTTAATTGAAGAGGCAAAGGTTGAGTGCGTTCCTATCAAGAAACTGTTTTGGCATTTTCCTTTGCAAAAAATTTTTGAACTTCACATGAAGATTGCTTCTTAATTCAAATAAAAGAAACTCTGTAGCGATTTTGAGCTTAAACCAGCCGCAGAGCCGATAATTCATCAACTTTTAGAAATGAAGTCTAATGCGTTTTGAAGAATACATATGGTGAGACCTTTAATTTAAGACTAAGAAGTTTTTGGTCGCAATTTTAAAGCCTTGATTAATTCATTAAAAATAAAACACAAGGCAGAGATCAGTTCCAAACCCAGCACAAATTTTATTTATCTCTTGCACTCAAAATTTGTCGTTAAAAGTGAAACTGACCTGGAGAAGAGAGGGTCTTAAACTTGCAAAGATCAAAACTCAACAACAAGAAAAGTTGCAGAGGCTCTCAAGGGAAAATTTCTTCACCTTTCAACCTGTCAATTATCGACTCTGCAAAAGATGCTAATTCCTCAGTTATGAGTTCAAAGCCACTATGGAAATAGAGATACACCTTCCGTTCTTATTATTTTAAAACCTCTATGAGAGAGGATTCATGTAGTTGTGATATATTCATGTTAAACTATTGCACTACGAGAGAAATACTTAGTTTTTAAAAGACCTTTGCTCTTTTGGCAAGAGCTCTAGAGAGTTTTCCAAGCTTCAATATGATCAAGGAATTTGAGAAATATCTTCCTCTATACATTTTTATGCAAAATTTCTGCTTTCACAGCTTTTTTCCATTGTATTGACTCTTCTAAAGCTTGAGTCAGACAGGATTAAGATGTTAATCCTCCTTGTTATCTCCCTTGATTTCCAATTTCCAGCTTTGCCAAGCTGAAAGAGGAGCTCTTTGACCAAAATTGCTTAAACTCAAAGCGATAAGAGTTGCAATATAAGACCATAAAATATTGTATGTGTGTTTTCCAGAATAATCTGGACCTAATTTTTCGCTTTAAAACTTCTAAATTCTAAAACTGCTCAATTATAAACATTTCAGTTAGGATTTTTAATTTTGTTTTCATAAAAGTCCAATTCACTTAGAAATGATTTTGAACAGACTTGAACTCCTTCCTCAGCCATTTCTTAGTGAAGCAACATGCGATAACCTCCATCAAATCTCGAAAACTCTCCAAAATTGAGGTTTTTCTTCAAAAAGTATAGAAGTTCTTGTGAAAGGGAGAAAATGAGGATTTGGTTTGAGTTCGCTGGTTTAATTTGCGGATAATTCACCTCTTTAGTCCTCTTTCGATTGTAAACATGTTAGAGACGACTCTTTCAAGAGATTTTGATTTATTTGGGTCAGGAGGACGCCAGAAGCATTACCTAGATGGAGTCTGAAAGGCTTGGACCAAGAAAATAAAGAAAAGATTGCATATTGATTTTTCAGATCATACTTTTAAAACTCTAATTAAAAAATAATGCAAAGAAAAATTTGTTTTTCCTTCAAAACAGCATATTCATAAAACCTTGACTCATCTTGCTCGTCTCGAATACTTTTCTTCATGGCTTTCATTTTTATCCACCAAAATTTTTCCTCACTCTCGTCCCTATTTGGATTTTTCTCTCTAAATTTAGAATATTATTTTATCATATATCCTCTCTCCTCCTCAAAAATACAACTAGCTTGTTATTTTTCGTTGCTCCTTTTAAGAAGGCTTTTCTTATTTTTTTGGGTAAAAATCTGAAAGAATTCCTTCACTCACAAGAAAAATTCTGGCTGATGTCTTTTTGTACACCTTATTGAGCGTTTCTTTACTCAGGAAGGGTTAATGGGTCAAGCGTTCTTCCTTAAAGTTCATTCAAATTAAATTGTCGTAGACTAACGCCTGGAAAACTTTTTAATTAAAACACTCTCTTCACATTAACCTCACCTTTACTGAATTTATTAATCTCCCTCACTTTTTAATTTCTGGTCATTTCAAACCCTCTTTCCTTGAGGAATTAATTAGAAGCTCATCAATTCAGAAAACACTTGGAAGTAACCATTCAAAACTTCATTCGGGTTGCCTTCTAAATCTCTTAGCACGAGCTTGGAAAAGAGGGAGGTCAGAACATTTGAGAACCTATATGTCCTCTTTGCTTTCTATCAGAGAGGGAGGGACTTTATAAAAGTCAGTGTTGACTAACTTGAAGATTTGGGGCGGGTTTTTATAAAACTTGCTATTTTCAAACTTTCGAGATTTCGAAAACGGGTTTTCTAACCAGCTATTTTCCCTGTATTTTCTTTCCATTAAAAACAGCAGGTTTTCGAAAAACCTGAATTTTATACATTTGACATTGAATATTCTCTCGAAAGATAAATTACATCACAAAATTAAGGCAAAATAGAATTTGCTCTGAAAACAAACCAGAATCTTTTCGATCCATAGAGTCAGAAGCTGGATTGGGCCTTTCGTCCTGGAAAGCCTGACAATTGATAAAGTTGAAAATCTTGTCAAGAGCTTCTTCATTGAAAATTGAAGATCCTGCTACTCGAATCAAGAAGATGCGAAAAGAAAAAAAAATGTTAGGATTTCTTCAACTTTTTATTTCAGCTTCCAACTTTCAAGAAATTAGAACTCTCTCAATTTGACTGAAAAAGTCATTACTGACTGGTCTGTTCAAGTTTCATAAGTTTCAGAGAACTTTTTTTTCAAGATATTTTTGAAGAAACACAATTTTTATCCTCTTCTCAAGATCACGAATCTTTGAAAGAAATCTAAGAGGGTATGATTTGATTTCAAAACTTTTTTTAATCTCAAATAGTTTTTATTTTTATTTTTTCAAAGAGTTCTTATTTTCTTCTTAACAACCATGAGATTATGAGGTTATTCTAAAACCTGTCATTTTTAATTGAGAGAAAATACAGAGAGAATAGCAGATTCAAAAATTCAAAAATTTGAGGCTGAAGGAGAGAGGAATCCCTGAATAACAGGTTTTAGAAAAATTCGCCCCATTTGAAAGGCATATTATATCGAGAACCCATCTAGAAATTTCCATTCGAAAATACCCCCTGTCAAATTGGAAAATAATCAAGGAACCGTTTCATAATTTCTTTTATCTTTTGATAGGAAGTGAGATGGTACAGTCTACGAATTTGAATTAACCTTATCTTAAAATAATTTCAATTCCTATGTATCCTTTGACACAATGGATTATTTTCCCTTCATTTTTAATTACCGGGGTTTATTGGTCTCACCTTCAAAAACTTCTCTTTACTTCTTCCTATATAAGCTCATTTCATGCTAGCGATTGAAAAATCTTCAAGATTCTGATGAAAAAAAAAGAAGAATGCTTGGGTGTGTTTGGACAACACACAAGTTGAAGAAGAAATATACCACAAAAGTAACCTTTAGCTTCAAGGCCTCCTGAACATCTACTGTTTCCAATTCAAATCAATGACCCTTTGAATTTTTTGAGGCGTTACTTTTGATTAAAGACTTTTTTTAGTCATAATCATCAGATTTAATTGGAAACTAATTGTACAACCTTCCCTTTTATCCCCTAATCCATGGCATAATCTTTAAATTAAATTCTCATTTACTTCCACATCAACCTCCATATCTTCTTATGTTGTCTTTCAACACTCTCCAAAGCACAAACAATACTTTTCAAGAAAGTTGCAATGATTTCAACTTCATGTCCTTAGAAAATGACTCTTTCTTCAATGACATTGACTTTGAATTCGCTTCACAGACTGAACCTGTAGAAACCTCTCCCTTACTCAAAACCTCAAAGAAAATCGCTAAATCTCCAGCTTCAGAATCTTCTAATAACTCCAAATCTCCCAAAGCTCGAGCTGCTAGAAACATGTGGAAGCCTCATGAAGACGAGCTTCTTCTTGAACTCTTTGCTAAATATGGCCCTAAATGGACTTTTATTGGCCAAACTATTGGCGGAAGAACTTGTAAACAGGTCAGAGACAGGTATTTGAACCATATTAGACCTGATATTGACAATGCTCCTTTTACCGCACAAGAAGACCAACAGCTCGTTTCTTTACAAGCTCTTTTGGGCAATAAATGGAAAGAAATTTCTGAGAAAATGCCAGGAAGAAGTCCTGCTCAGGTCAAAAATCGATTCTATTTATATCTTGGTCCTCAGAAAAAAACAAACATGACTTCTTTGAGAATAACAAAAAATGAAAGAAATTCATCAGTTGAAATGAATATTGGGTCTTCTTCAGAGTTTTATTTCTTTGAAGATAAAGATATCGGATTCGATTTTATTAGCTTTAATCAGGCTTCTGAGTCTCAACAAATAAATCAAGGAGATGCAGTCCCTCAATATGATATTTTTCAAGATTTTGGCTTCTCAAACTTTCTCGAAAAGAATTTTAGATTAATTTAGAAAGGAAGAAGGCAATCTCTGTAATGAGATTTTTGAACATTCATACTCCGAAGAAAAGTAAAAGAATAAAAATATTTAGAAATTTTTTGTGATAAAACTTTCATTGTTGTCTCAACTTTTATAAAATTTTGATAATCTCAAACAAAAACTTTTCCCCTCTTAATTTTGAATTCAAACCGAGAATAACCACTATTTCAGATTTTTCTCTTTTACAACTGAGATTTGAAGAGAAAATCCTGAATGAATTGCTGACGCCTTTTCACAGAAGTTTTTTCTTTCAAATTCCAACTCACCTCCATTCTATTACTTAATCCTTATCTCTTGACCCGATCGTTGCTACATTTAGAAAGAATAGATGAGGAACACTTTGGTGCATGATTGATGCATGATTTGAGCCTCTTCATTTCCTTCAAAATTAGAAGAACTTCAACCAACAAAATAAGAATGATGAGAATTTAGTAATATTTCAAGGAGTCTTTTGAAAAACCCCTCGAAAGTATCCTTAAAATCGAAGAACAGTGCATCATTGAGCTTCTTCTCTGATCTCTCGTGAAAAAATCTAAATATTCAGATTCATATAATCCTGGTTCTAAACTTCGATAAAAATCTGAGAACGGTATAGATCCTCTTGGTGATAATCAGAGCTCGAAAAGGCTCTACAATTGGACACTCAAAGAGCTAACGACCTATTTCTCAACTTTAATTTTCTTTCAGTAATTTGAATAAATTTTTATTGCTGTGGATAAAGAGATTTTCGATAGTTTTGAGCCTAAGGCAGCTAGCTTGAAAAAGGAAATCATCAGAATTGCGAAAGGGGAGGTAGAAATCGTTGAAGCGTCTCAACGTCGGCAATTTAGCTCAAAACTGCTTTTTAACCGAGCTTGATTAAATCGTTTAAAATTTTAGCAAAGCAAGAATTTTCCAAGTCAAATTAAATTTTATTTACCTTGTGTAATAAAATTTTGTTACTGAAAGTGAATGTGAAAGTGAATGTGAAAGTGACCTTCAAAAAGAAGTGGCTGTAAACTTAAATCATAAGGGATCAAAACCAACGAAATTTGCATCACTTTTAAACAAAATCTCTGAATGGTCCAAGACATCTAGGAAAAAACATCAAGGAAAATATACTTATGACTCCTTACCTTTACGAATGTTAAGATGATCGTCAGATGGTAATTTTGCATCCTTTCAAGAAATAAATTTGATTACCACTCTTTCTCAAGTCAGCATCTCGGGAAGCTTTGACAAAACTATAAAAGAAACTTCTTTATTTAAATGAATCCTTTTTGCTTTGGATCTCATAACAAAATTTGAATAAAGAGGAAATAATCTGACATACTCTTTCCCTCTTGAGATATTTTAGAGTTTACTTGAGGAGAAACAGCCCTTAGAAAGGCTCTCTTTCCGCCGAATTCTGAAAGTGTGGGAGAAAACTGTTGTGTCATTGCGAAAATAATTTGACTCTAATTTTTATCTAAACTTAATTTCGAATTCTCACACTTTTTAAATTCAAAATAATATTATTTACAATACAGCTATTCATTTGGATGATTTTAGTCACATAAACTCCAAACGCTTTTTTTTACTTTTTTTGGCCAAAAAATCTCATTCCAATCACAACTTTTCGCTGCTTTAGTTTTTAATTGGACGCTTCCTAATCACTATAATAAGACTTTTCATGGCTACTTCAAGCGTTTCGTTTTCAAAAGAAACAAAAGTTTATCAAAAGTCGATCGAGATCAATTGAACTCTTGAAAACTCAGGCCTTTGATCGAAATGAGCAAAGCTGATGAAGAAAAAGGAAAGATTTGATTTGATTTGGGTGAGTTCTGTTTAGCTAATCGGCGAATAAATTCTTAATTTAGTCCTTTATTAAATTCAAACACGCGTTAAATGAGAACTCTGATTCTTCTTTATCTGTTTATTTAAACTGATATTCTGTCAGAAGCAAGATGGGTTTAGAGTTTTGAGCTTCAAGAGACATCATGTAGAGAAAACCTTCCATGTTGATTTTTAAAATAACAGTTTAAATAAGAAGTTTAAAAAGCTTTGTAAATGAAAATCTTCCCATTTTTAGCCCAACTCACGTGTTTAACCTTTATATTCATAACTTGATTTCTCCTTTTGGTCTTATTTATATCTTTTCATTATGATCCAAAGGGCTCTTAAAGATGAGCCAATTAGTATTTTTTCTTTGATTCATTCCGAATTGAGTTCGGAATATTCTGCTTTCTAAATATAGAGGGAAAAAAGCGTTTCCATGATTAGAGGTCACATAAAAAAAGTTCCTGTCACCTTCTCATTCTTTCCAATGAAACCCTCTTATTCTCCAGGCCTCCTTCAAAGATCTCAAGACGAACTAAAATTCTACAGGAAGGGATTGAAGGCAAATGAACTAGAAAATATCCCCTTAAGAAAAAGCGTTTGATCTGAAATTATTTCAAGACTGGAGCGATGTAGATGAAGCGCGCTGGCTTCAGTCCCATAATCTCCTAACTTTAATAAAACTTGTTCATCTACAAGAGATCGACCCCGAAAAAGAGAAGAAAAATCTGTTTAGGCGGAATTTTTATGAGGAAACATCTTCGCACAACAAACACATTTCCTGTAAAATGAGCCACATTTCAGCACGGACCTTGAATCTTGGTTTTTCATGCCCAAATCTAAGCCTAAAGTAACACAAATGAAATATTCCAGAATTTTTATCTGTGGGTTTGATTGTTCTTGGATCAACTTTGAGTTCCTTCAAAGATTTTATTCCTGGAGTCAAACTGAGGGAGAATAGACAATTAAGCAAAACAAAGTCAAAACAGGAACTTAACAGGCCTTATGGCCTGTCAAAGCACCCTCTCTACAAATCTAGCACTTCAGTTATATAGAAAATAAAGAGAATATTTCCCACTCCTTTTTTGAGGTGTCGAAAGGCCAAATTCCACGATTAAGGCTGATCTCCAAAGTTTCTCATCTCCCTTCTGTCATATTAAGTTTGTTAAGCTGAGGATTGCATCTCAATAGTTTGTTTTTATTGATGTGCGCTCCGGTTTCACATCAGATTATAACTGTATGTAATGCGTTTAGTTGCGCTTATCCCAAGAGGGTTTACCTGATTCCTTTTCCAAGCCAAAAACTAGCTCTCTCTAATGCCAGAGAAAGGCAAACGAATGTCTCATTCATTCAAGTCCTTTCAAATCGTCTCTTCTTTTTCAAAACAAAAAGGAAATCCTCTTAATCTCTTGATTTATATGTACTCTATTCTTTCAATTACGTTCTGAGTTTCCTCATCAAGGAAGTTAACCTCTTTGACAAAAGAAAACTCGATTTACAGAAGGAAAAAGAGTTTCCATCCATCATAATCTTCATTTCTACAGTTGATCAAGTTTACTAAATTAAAGGAACTGCTTCTAGATGAGGAACATGCCAACTTTTTTCGATCCTATTGATTATTCTGAGAAGGATGAGTCTTTACAAGCCCTCTGAATAAATAACAAAGAAAATCTTCCAAGGTTGGAGAAAAGATTTTTAAGCTGGTTTTTCTGTTTCACATATTCAACTCTATTCAACAAAAAATCCTTCATAAAACCTCGATATCTTTGCCTCTCTTTATAGCAACATTACTTTCAATCCACTTTAAGTGTCTAGGAAGCGTTAGTCTACTAGATATTTTTAGATTAAGTTTCAAATCTTCATTCCAAAAAGTGAGTTCACAATTGATTTCTTCGTTAACGCTTCAAATAAATTAAAACACTCTTGAACGTTTCAATTTCAACCTCATTTTAATTGATTGAAATTAAACTTCGCATGAACTGTTATGATTCAATTCCCTCTCTTTATTGTTTTCTGTTCATTTCAAACATCAAATTTAATTAAAAGTGCTTCAATCATAAAAGCGTTTGTATACTTTTTCGAACTCGAAACATCTCTTTCTTCCTTTTTCTTGGGGAATCCTAAACCCAATCCTTTCATTCTTCTCTCAAACCGAATTCAACCTCGATTAAAGTCCTAGCTTCATGATAAATTATCTTTTGATATTAATTTTCACGCTGCCTCCAGCATTAAAATTTAAACAAAAAATCTTGTCTTAAAATAATTTCAAACTTCTCCACACATTCCGATCATTTGACCTTCGGTTTGAATGTCTCACCACTTATCTGCATCAAAAAATTACCTTTGATTTAAACTCTTCTAAACTCACCAAAGATTTATCAGTTTGAAAATCTCCAAGACTTTGATTTAGAAAGTGGAAATTCTCATATGCGTTTGGAAGCCCAGGTCGAAATAAAGACAAGCAACAAGGCGCAAAAACGACCTCAGGGTCAATGGAAGACCCTATCATCTTCAATAAGAAACAAATAGTCTTACCATTTCTATTAATTAACCCCTAAACTTCCTGATAATCGCTCTATAGATTCTTTAATTTGCCTAATAGATCTGATGAGAAATTATTCTCACACACAGTATTTCCCTTTATTCCAACAGTCACCACATAATATTTAAATTAACTTCTTCGAATTAACTTTCATCTTATATCCCTTTCCTCTTATTCTTATGCGACCTTCCAACAGCTTCCAATACGTCGGAAATACCTTTTACGAAGAGAATTGCCCCAACCTAAACCTCATGTCCTTCGAAAACGACACATCTTTTAACGACATTGACTACGAGTTTCTTTCCCAAAGTGGCCCTGAAAAAGCTTCTTCAGTGTCCCTAGCCTCCAAGAAAATCACCAAATCTCCTCTATCCGAATCTCCTTCTCACTCAAAATCTCCTAAAGTTCGAGCTACTAGAAACCTTTGGAAACCTCACGAAGACGAGCTTCTTCTCAAACTCTACGCCAAGCACGGTCCTAAATGGACTTTAATTGGTAATACCATTGGCGGAAGAACATGTAAACAAGTCAGAGATCGCTATCTAAATCATATCAATCCCGAGATCGACTATGCTCCATTTACTCCACACGAAGACCTCCAGCTTGTGTCGTTACAAGCTCTTTTGGGTAGTAAGTGGAAAGAAATTTCTGAGAGAATGCCAGGAAGAAGTCCAGCACAAGTCAAAAATCGATTCTACTTGTACTTGAATCCTAACAAAAAACAAAACATAAATTCTTTAAGTGTCTCAAAAAATGGAAGTAATTCGACCATTGAAATGAATATCGGGTCTTACACAGAGCTAGCGCCAAATAATACTCCCCCTCAGTTCATTCCAGAAGAAGATATTGGATTTGGTTTCATTAGCTATGACCAAGTTGATGAAGCAGAACCAGCACCTCAATTTGATATTTTTCAAGATTTCTCAAATTTTCTCGGAAGTAAATAGGAACGCAAAATGGATCATCTTGATGATTCTGCCGATGAACTCACCTTTATCGCTGTTCAAATCAAATAACATCTGTAAGTTTTTACTCGTATTCAAATTTTTTTTCTCTCTCTGTTTCGGATTCAATTTTATGGTTTCATAATTAATATCATATTTCTCCCTCTAAAAATCAATTTCGAGAATGTCCCTGCTAGTGAGAGGAGCTTCATTCATATTTTGAGCTTTCTCCGCTCAAGTTGTTTTTTAGTGTTTTTCTTGAGAAAACCTTCAATTAATTCTTTACTTTTTTTTTTAAGATAAAAATTTATTCTTTTCAAATTTCAACCAACATCCCTTTCCATCCCTTTCCTCACGTTCGTTTCTTTTCCAAAGAGGGAATGAAGAAGAAAGAAGGAAGGAAGGAGACTTTCATGGAAAACTCAGACTTCTGTTTTATTTCTGAGAAAAATCGAATATTAGGATAATCAGGATTCAATAATGTTGTATCTTTTTTGTGAAGAAGTTCTGTTCCCACTTTGAAGGCTCTTCTAGAATACCTTCAAGTTGTCAAAAAAAAAAGACCACTCACTATCTAGCTTATTCTTTATCACTAGTCACGAAACATGACAATATGAATTTATACAATTTTCTCCTCATTATCCTAAACTTGAAAAAATGAAAGAAATAACGAAAACTCCTTTGGTAATGAACAAACTTGGATGAACAGAGGACCGCTCACTGCTTGGAGAGAGAACTCAAACCTCTTTCTCGATAACACTTTTGGATATTTCTCATCCCAATGAAAAAAAGACTTCTCTTTCAGACTCCTCAAAAGACCAAGCTGAGGGATTTTCTTTCGAGGCAAGGGGCAAACATTTCATCAAGTTTTCTTTTCAACTATTTTCGAGGGTTAGAAAGGGGTTTTTAGGACAAGCAAGCAAGAATAAAGTCAGATTAATAATAAAATCAAAGAATTCTCAGCAAGTAAGTACTTTATTGATTAAAATAATTAGTTTTTATATTTGAGATCAAAAGCAATAAAATTAAAATTGCCTAGCTTTCCATTGCGGCTTCTTCTTCCTTCTCTAAAGCCTCTTTAAAAACCTTCCCTCTTGGAAAATTACCATGCCTGCTCCAGTTACATCATCTCCCGCCGAAAACTTCAAGGATCCATTTTTAGTTTGTCATCATCTCTACAAGATGATTCTTGATGTTTTCTCTTAAAATTTCAGTTACCTTACTTTCAAATGAAAGCCAAAACAATTAGCCTGGCATCTATTATTTCCCTTAATTAAGGCGCAATCTCACCATTTTCCTTCGGGATTTTCAATTCTCTTCTGGCCCATCTCAATCGCCTGGGACATGCGTTACCAAAGCATAAATCAAAAGAAGAACCTGTTGAGACTCTCTCAAATCCCTTCATTTTCAAAATCTTGACGAAACAAATTACGAGGATATCTAGTCGGATTTAGTTTGGATATGTTTTAAATAAATTTTTGGTGAATTAAAAATATTTTAAGAATCCTAATCAGATCTGCATGCCAATTTAATCAGATCTGTTCAATATCCAAAGCTTGGACCCTTTTAATTTAATAACATTCAAAAGTCCTCAAGGCTATCCTCTCCTTCTTATTTAAACCCTCGCTCTTAGCATAAAAATCCCATAATAAAAAACCCTCAATCATACTTCAAACTCTCAAAATTTCAAGGGATTCAATTCTCTCTCTCCGAATATGAAGCCTTTAATCCAAAAATAATAGAGGATTGATCAGAAAGGGAAGGTATATGGAACAAGAACACCATTAAAATTCTAGTTCAAAAATTGATAGGGAGAGTTGTGATTAAGATTGGAGTGCTAGCTGAAGGAGAATCACAGAATGAAAATAAGAACAGGGTTAGCACATCCAATAGTGTCAGGAAAAATTAATTAATCGGGCTGGATCTGGCGAATTTACACTAAGAATAGAAGTAACGAGGGAAATTAATTAATTAATTTCCGATGTCAAAGCTTAAATTTAGTAATATCATTAGTACAGAATAGGCTCACTTTACATTGATTCCTTTATTAATTTGCACTCTCTCTTTAATAAAACAAAATTAAAAACATAATTAATTCAACAATTTCTTCTCCCTTTTTCACATCCTTTTCCTTTTCAAAAATGCAATTCAACAACTTTGAATCCTCTTATCACTTCATCAATGACAACGAAAACTCTTTCCCATACATTCAACTCGATAATTCCTTCACATACAACATTACCTTTGATGAGAACCTTTTCACTGAATCTCCTTGTGAAAATGCCGAATTTAAATCTCAACAATTAAATCAAAATTCAAAGAAAATCTCCAAACAACCAAAGTCCTCTTCTCCTTCTTCCACTACGAAATCTCCCAAAGGCAGAGCCATCAGAAACCTCTGGAAGCCCCACGAGGACGAGCTTCTCCTCAAGCTCTATGCCGAACACGGCCCTAAATGGACTCTTATTGGAAGACTCATTGGCGGAAGAGCCTGCAAACAAGTCAGAGATAGATATCTCAACAACCTCAGACCTAACATTAAGAACGAACCCTTTACTCCTCAAGAGGATGAACAGCTTGTTTCCCTTTATTATCAACTTGGGACCAAGTGGAAGGAAATCGCTGAGAAAATGTCCGGAAGAACCCAAGCTCAAGTCAAAAATAGATTCTATTTACATCTCAAAGACACTTTACAGAACTTTAAAATCAATCCTTTTGCCATCACAAAGAATGAAAGCGCCTGCAGTCAATCTACTGTTGACACTGAACATTGTGCAAGCGAAGACCAATCTTGTGATTTTGTAAACTCTCATAGCGATCTTGATATGGGATTTGGCTTTATCCAATACAATCAAGATCATTTCAAAGAACTTGATATGAAATTTGAGGAAAATAATAATCAAGCTTCTTGTTATTATGGAAATTTCGCCAAAAGCATTTCTTCTCTCATTGAAAATCTCTAAAGAAGAAGAAGAGCTAATTACAAATCACAAGTAGTTTATATGGAGTTCCTGAGCCTACTTACGCCTCAGTGAAATTCGCATAAAAGTCTGTAAAGTAAGTAAGTCGTTTTCTAAACAAACAAACATAAAATTTTTTTAATATGTTGTGCTGTGCTTCATTAAAAAAAAAGTTTACAAATCTCCTTAATTGCGTGTTTTGTAAATCCATAAATACAAAAGTATACCTCCTCGTAATTTCAACTTTATTATTCACTTTGAATTCAAAATTTCCCTCTCTAATTTATTATCTGGCAATCAGAGAAGTGGAGAAAATCTGATTAATTCAAAAATTGAGAGAGAAAAGAGTGCGGCAATTTTTTTGTTAATTTTATCTTGTTTCCCTTGAACAAAGCTTCTCTCCCTTTCCGTGCTTCAGAGTATCTTTCACAAATCTCTCCTGAGATCAACAAGTTTAATTGAAAAGCATTCAGATTTAGATTTCTATGGCGGATAAGACAAGGAAAATTCTCCTTTAGATTTTACTTGAATCCAATAAATTCATCTTTCATTCAAATAAAAAACTGAAAGGCTATCTCTCATTTAAACTTCACGTAAAATAAATCATCAATTCCTTTATTTTGCAAAAAGAGTTTTTGGTTGCATAAAAATAATCGCGTTATTCTTTCCCTCCATAATCAAAAAGGCCCCTTTCTCCTTTCCCATCCATTACTGGAATTTAATTCAAATTTTATATCCCAAAATACCTTGTCCAAAATTCAAAGATAACTATTTTTCTAAAAAAGAAAAACTCCATTCGCCAAAAATGTTAATAAATCCGACTTCAACTAAAAGAAATCAAAACTGCTTAAACCTGAGATCATTAATCAAAACACAAACCGAACCAAATCAATTTTACACCAATCCTTAAAAACTTTGCATTTGCCATCTCTCTCGCCCGCCTAAATAAAACCATTTCTTCCATTTCATCATCACAACATTAGGCCTTTCTGATTCCAAAAATTTTGTTTCTTTTTCAATGGCCTTATTTTACCAATATTCTCAGTTTTTATCATCAACATTTCTCAGTTTCTTTTAAAAAACTTAATCAATAAAGAAAAATTGACACAAGGAATTTTTCCCCCAAATTTTTTTTTGAAAGCCAAATTCTTTGAATTACATTGAATGACAAATCAATAGAGACTCATTTTAACACATTGGAATTGATTAAAATTAGCCATCATGATTGCAAGCTTTAGGCCTGCAAAAACTTTTAATTTATCAAAGGTTTTTCCCATCAAACGTAGATCAATTAAAAAGAACAATTCTTTTTTGACCCTTCAAGCGTACTTTTAAACCCCTCAAAGCACAGCCTTGAGCATATTTTGAATTCAACTGCATCGATTTTTAAAAGAAAATCTGTTATTCTCTAAATTGATTTACCTTGAGTTTTTTTTTAATTCAAAGAAAACTTCTTGAAAGACTCCTTTTAGCATCAAAGATCTTTTCAAGCATCAAAAAATAAAGTCTCTAGATAAGAACTCCTTTCAAACATTAACTCAAATCTTTGTTATTTCTCAATATTTTAGTCCAAGTGAATAGTTTATTTGATGATTCAAGATTAAACTCAGACCTAAGGAAATTAAACAATTCTGAATTCACCAAAAATAGCACAGAAACAGTCTCCTTATCTCCCTAAGCCCCACTCTCTCGAAACCTCCAAAAACCTGCTAAAACATGGGAAAATCAAAAATTCCCCACAAGGATTGAGTTGCTCTTATGGTCTCTATCCCCTTTACGAACTTTAAATCAGAGAGATTACATTATTTAATTCGCATTTTAGCTCTTAATTCCTTAAGATACAGGTCTCAGCATCCAAAAGGAACTCAGTTTGATCCGCAGAAAACTACGTTTAAACATTTGATCTTCAAATCAAGGCAAAAGATTTTCCATAAACCGACTTACTTTTTGAATCGAATCGAATCAATCCAATTAAATTAACTCTTTAATTAAAAAATCTCCCTTTGGCAGCAGGCAAGTCAGTCATTAAACAGTCCAAATAAATACCCAGTATCTTTTCAATTTTTCAATTTTAAAATATCGCATCACACAAATATAAACATATAAAATTTAAAAATAGTTTTTTCCCTTTTCAACCCTTTTTCTTTAAAAAGGTGCCTCTCCTCTATGGAATCTTTCCCTTTCCTCCAAAATCAAACCACAGATTCTCCTCTCCCTCTTCTAAATCTTCTCCTTCCTCCTCCAAACTCTTCTCCTCCCCTTGAACCAGAAACTCCCCCACAAAGATCTGCTTTGTATCCAACTTCCAAAAAAATCAATAAGCTCACTTCTCCAAGTTCTTCCTTCAAACAACCTGATACCAAAATCCCCAGAAAACTCTGGACCTCTCATGAAGATGCTTTGCTTCTCAAGCTTGTGGAGCAACACGGCACCAAATGGACTCAGATAGGCAGAATGATTGGAGGAAGATCTTGTAAACAAGTCCGAGACAGATACAATAACAGTCTCAAACCTGATATAAACCGCAATCCCTTTACCCCAGAAGAAGATAAAAAAGTCGTTTTGCTGTACTCTCAGCTCGGGGCCAAGTGGAAATTAATAGCTGGACAGTTAGAAAGGAGGACAGAGATTCAAGTGAAAAATCGGTTTTATCTTTGCCTGAGGGACTCGAAAGAAATGATTGAAGCGGCCAAATCTGCCCAGAAGAATTTGGGTGTGGGAAAAATTGATAGTTCGGCTAGTGTATCGACGAATGGAACTGAAGGAGTGCGTGGTGAAGATGGAGAGGTGGAGATCGAAGTCAGTACTAAAGTGGAAAATAAAGAGTTGTGCTTCATCAGATATAATGAGGATCATTTTAAACAAATAGATTTCTTCTCAAAAAACAACAAAGACAACAATGGATAAAGATTGAGAGCATAAAACCAAATGGTAGTTGATGAGGTGGTATATATTTATATGTTATGAAAAATATTTTATTTCTTGTGAGAAATCAGTTATTTTAAAGAATATAATTAAACGAAAATGTATTTTTTAATGTATCTAAATGTTCTTTGACAGAGAGTTTTTCCCTTGAAAAATCAATTCAAACTTCTTCCATAGAAAAATCCCTTTGTAAAAGGTTTAATTGCTTAAACGCAAAAATCTTAGGAAAACCCTTCATTCTTCTTTTCCCTCGAAAATCGAAATGCTGCTTCGTTCTCTTTTATATCCTTCCACAAATCCATACTACAATCAAATTTCTTTCAATCAGCAAGATTCCTCTAATTAAGAAAAATTTTCTTTCTCTCATCTGGTTTACCAGAAAAAGAAGGAAGGAGTGATGGCGGCCTTCGAATAAATTTAATCAGATGAATACGAGCATTTCTATAAAGATATGTAGGCTAATCAGGATTTGATTATGGATCTAAATACACATCAATTTTGTTGGAGAGCCAGCGACCAACAAAAAATTAAAAGTTGCCTATTAATAGCGCCAATAATATTGCAGACTTGGGGACTTTTGCTTAGATTAAGGTCCAACCTGAATGCCCTGAAATTATTTATAAACTGAAAAAATCCATGTGAGCATTTTTTATAAAGAATTTATTCAAATTAATTTTATTTCAGTTTTTCCAACAAAAAACTACTGCTTAGATTAATCAAAAATAAATCACTCTTTCAATCCATTAATCCTCTCTCTCTCTCTCTCTCTCTCTCTCTCTCTCTCTCTCTCTCTCTCTCTCTCTTTTTACAAATCAAGGCTTGATCCTTGCAATCTCTTACATTAGAACTCCAGAAAGCTCACACTTCGAGAATTTACTATCTGGTTCTTCAAACCTTTCTTTTGAGATAGTTTATTGAAATTTCGCCTAAATGTAATATTTCTGAATAAAAAAGGCTTTTCCACGTAACTCTTTATTATGTGATTGAATTCATTTTAGTGCAGAATTTAAGCCTAAATTAAAATTCTGTGTGCCTATATCTGCTTGCAAAAATATCCTCTGAGCTCAGGACTCGCTTTTCATCTTAAACTCTGATAAATGTGAGATAAATTTAATTCAGGCTCATAAATAAGGGCTTTCTTGTTCAAGAAAATAAACACTGAACAATAGGAATTAGAATAGAGGTATAAAAATAATAAAAGGTACTAGACTCAGTTTCCAACCATCTCAACTGTGATATACTGATAAACCTTGAGCTCCTATCCCAATAAACTCAGAAATGGAAGTCAAAGAGTCATCAATTTTTCAAGTTGGATGGAACAGTGAGATTTCAAGATGAGCATTTTTCGATTTTGGAAATAAAGGCTAATTTCTACTTAATGTCTTGTCTCATTGAAGGGTTCCTGGGACAAAATATGAGAATATTTGAATTGTAAAATTTTGATTGCGATCAGAAAAATCTCTCAAGAAGGAGATCAAGACTTTCTTTGAAGCTCTACGATTGAAGGGCCAAATGAAAGTATCCATTTATCATCTAATGAGAGAGGAGCGTGAAAGCTGTAGAAAGATATCTAAAAGGCATCATCAACGATATTTGAAAGGAATCTAGTCTCACTAAATATGAAACGGAATAATTAGAGTTTGAGATCGTTATAAACAAACGTAGTCTAAACCTATTGATTAATTAAAGATTTAAAGCTTCTGGAAGAAAGAGTCTCTGAAGCTTTTGCTCATCATTCAACCCCTGGAATCATTTCCTCTAGACCCCAAAGAGGTGTTGACTCTTCCGAATTGATGAAATCTATTGATCTCTCAAAAATTGTGTCAGATAGTTCTGTCTGAGAAACTCCCAACAGAAACAACTTTTCCTTTTTCTTTAATCAAAAACCGCTCGTTACCAAACCCACTTCTCGTCTGAACAGTATTTGAGCCACAAAAGCCCTCAAGATTTAAATTTTATTCTGTGTTTCTGTAGAGAGCCGAAATTTCTTCATGCCCAATTTCAATATCGATCAGAAAAGGATGCTTTTCTACGAGATAAAAAGAATAAAATTCAGTAAGAGAGAGTTGCTAGAAGCCTGATTCTGAGGAAATTTCTGAGAGAGAACAAGAGTCTTGACCAATTCGCCTTTTCGGCATTTATTTGTTTGAAGTGAAATGATCTTCCTCGTAAAACTTGAATTTCTTTTGAGTCCTTGAGGCTTTGAATTGTACTAAAGAATTCCTCTCGTTTTCTGTCTTCACAAAACAATATCCTCGAAAATATCTGGAAGAGGTTTGCAATCGACCATCCTTCCATTTTAATTGAGATTGAAAATTTTCAGGCAAAGATTCTCGCGAATCGGTTGCATAAACAAGTTTTTAGGACCACTTTGAGATTTACTAGCTTCATCATCAACGTCTCATCTCACGAGAAAGTCCGTCTAAAAGTTAAAATTGTGTCAAAAAGAAGGGGAAATGAATACTATTGAATTAATTTATCAAACAGAAAATACGACAAGGAAATAAAATTCACCACGAAAATTAAAAGATAACCTCCAATTGAGGTCGTTAGAAGACCCTTATCAAGGTTGAAGGAAGCAACAAATCATAGGTTCTGTTGCAAGAAGTCAATGAACTCTGCGCCTTTTTGTTGTGTTGTGGTTGATCAATCTAAAATCGCAACGGCAGGGCTTTACATTTTTGTTCAACTCCTAGAAAAGCGAATAGGAAAATTTTTAGCCATCAGATCAGCCTTGAAAGACATTCTCAACAAAAATCAGCAAAGGTTGAATATGATTCAGTTAAAAAATCGATATTTTGAGAAGGAAAAACTATTTTTTGTCAATTTTTTTTGCCAACTTTTTCAAGCAGCTTCGAAAAGTATTTTCTTTTGAACTCAAAACTGTTGAGGAGTGATAAAAAAAGACTCTGTTGAAGTACTTTCCTCTCAAGATCATTCGAATACTCTCTAAAATTCATGAGTCACTCTTTTTTTGATTTCAATCATAAACAACTTCTCCACAAAGCAAATAAAAAGAAAACTTCATCTCATGTTTTTCAGTATTCTTTTGGTGTGTTATTGGCCCCCTTTTTCCTATCACTTTTCCCATTTTAAATTTTACATTTCCATTTTCTACTTTCTAAACCTTCAACCCAAAATTTTTAGAATCAGTCCTGCATTATCGCCTTCTCTTCCTCCAAGCTATTTTCTCAAGGCTTCCTCTGTTTGATTTTTTGCTCTTTCTACGACCAGAAACCGAATACCTTGTTCTTCTTTTCTTGTATCATAGCATAATCAGGGATTTCTCCCCCAATTTTCATTTCTGTTTCTCTCTTTCAAAACACTTACTATTTAATGACCTCTGTAACATCATATGACCACCTTCTTGCCTTCAAAGCTGTCCCTTGATCCTACTAAATGAGAAATTTTGCAATAATGATAATGTTCGAGATTGAAGTTGAATTGAATATATTTTCAGATCTCTTTCTCTCTTCTAAATCCTGAAGAAAATTCCTTTCTTTGAGTCAGAATGGAGAGAGGGGGACAACCTGAAGTTGAAATAGTAAAGACAACTTCGTTACAAGGAACATTGATTTAAATTTAAAGCAGGAGGCAGAGCAGGGGAGAAATGCTTCGAACAAAAAACTCATGAATCACTCCAAAATCCCTTGAAAGTTCAAGTTGGATAATGAAAGGAGATCTTGTAACTTCAATCAGATCGTTGAAATTTTGTTGAAAAAGTCTCACCTTCTTTTTGAGGTAATTTATTTAGAAAAAGAAAAATAGAAAAATTCGAAGACGGTTTTAATTCTTGAAGCAAGCAAGTAATTTGAGAAGATACCTGAGCCTCCTAAGAGGACATATCCAATAAACACTTCTTAAGTTGAATCAATTTAAAGACCATTTTTCAGTTTCTTCTGAAGAAAGATTGAAGAGATATGCTGGCAAACTTGAATCAAAGCCATGAAAAGAGTTGAATTTCAGAGTTTAAATTCAGATAAATAAAGGGTTTGACAACGATGACCATAAGATTATTTAACAGCCAGATTATTAAAATGAGACAAATTTGTATTGTTAGATTAATTCAAGCGGAAAGAACAACTGATAAATGACTACAGAAAATTTAAATGGATAGCTTGTGCTACATTTTTTTAAATTTCAACCATGTTTCTAGAAGCTTATCCACTCTCCTCATCACCTCAATCTTTCAAAGATTTCTTTTCGAAATCTATTCTAATGTTTTTTCTTTGGAATTTTTATCCAATACGCATCACATAAAACTCTAGCTTAATTTTTTTTTACAGATCTCAGGGTTTTCCGATGATCGAAAAGGGATACAGTTTTTGCTGACAACCATGGTTTAATTACTGAATTCAGTCTTTTTTAATCAACGTATTTCCTTTTTTTAACTCTCTGCCTCAATTAATCTTTAATTTACCTTTATAGAAAAGCTATTCTCAAAGGGGCTTCTCATTTCTCATCTCAGATGACCTCAGGCCCAGTATCTTGAAATCTTAAGCGATCTGTCTGGAAATATCAAATCTCTTGCTGATTTTATAAGCGTTTGGGGTGAATAGTTAGATTACTAACAGTTAATTAACCTTCAGTTCAAATCCCCGTCTTCATAAAACTTCGAAGCAAAAGAAAATCTCCTCCATTTTTGCTTACTTTTCCCTTTGAAGGTCATATCTGCTCAGTTAATCCCAATGAGTTCCTTTGAAACTGAGTCAGTTAAATAATCAATTTAACATCACTGATTGTTCCTTGTTAAAATAATTAAAAGAAAACCACCATTTTTTAATTCTCGACGTTTGTTTATTAATTCAAGTTGAAAAATACACTCTTGACCTTCCATTTATCAAAAAACTGACCTGGCTTTGAACAAGATATGGCAAAAGAAAAAAGGACTCTCTTCATAAAAATCGTCAAAAGAGCTCAAGATTTCACTCCAAAGGCCAACATCGACTCTCCCAAAGAATTCTCTGGTAAATCAAGTCTTTATTGAAATCAGTAGAAAGGTCTGAGCCAGTTTGAGATTAGTTCATTTTGGGATTTTGAAATTTTAATCCCAACGAAAATTATCTTTTTATTTAAAATGAGCTATAATTAACATTTCCTCCTCTTTTTCAGCCATTCCTTCTGCCCATTTAATTTTCATTTCTTTATTTACTGTGTGAGCTTTTAAATTTACTCTTCTTACTGTTAGATTCAGTATCCTTCCTTTTGGTTTTTATTTCTTTAACTGCCCAGAAATTATAACTCAACTCAAAAATTTTTTTTTCACTTTCTTTCTAATCCTCAAATCCTACTCTTCCTACGCTATGGACATCTACAATCATCCCCAGATCAGACAAACTCTTCCTCCTGCTTCATTTTATGCTCAACACCAGCTTCTACAATGCCAAGCTAGCTTCCCTCACATAAACCTCACTTCCCTAAAGCCACCTCAGGCTCATAAAAAACCTCAAAACAAAGACATTGAAGGTGAGGACTTCAAGGAGTCAGGTCTTTTAAAACAGTCAAAAAAGATCACTAAAGAACTCTCCGACACTCCTGCAAAGGTCTCAAATAAGAAGCCAAGGACAAGGAGATCATTATGGAAGCCGCATGAAGATGAAAAACTATTGAAATTAGTGGCAAAGTATGGGCAAAAATGGACAGAAATAGGGAGGAAAATTGGTGGAAGAAGTTGCAAACAAGTCCGTGATAGATACCTTAATAATTTAAGGCCCAATATAAACACCAAGCCTTTCAGTAAAGAAGAAGATGACAAGCTCATTTCACTATATCAAAACCTTGGAACTAAATGGAAGAAAATTGCCGACCAAATGCCTGGAAGAACAGAGTCTCAAGTCAAAAATCGCTTCCATATTTTCCTTAAAGACACTATTCCTAATATTATTACCAAGGATGCCAAAAAAAGCTCTGATACCAGCCCGATTAGCCTTCTAAGCAATTCTACTTTTGAAACAATAGAACAAGGAGAAAGTGAAGATCTTGGCGAACAAACAAACTTTGTAGCACAAGTTCAAAAGGCAAGAAAAACCTCCTTTGCCACTCTTCAAAAAGAGTTTTTCAAAGAAGCAGCCTTTGGGGAAGATTATTACAGTGAGACTGAAGGCTTGGAACTGTTTGAAGAATGGAAGAGAGGAGATGAGATCAAAGACTTTTTGAGTCATTATGAAAGAGTGCATGGATCTATGCCACAAATGCAGTTAGAAGATGATAATATAGCTGAAATCTTATGAAAAGAGACGAGAAGATGCACAGTTTTTGAAAATTCAAAGATGTTGGAAAATTTAATTTGAATATCCAAAGCTAAGCTTAAGGTTTACTTCAAGAGCTCTAAATAAATTGAATTTAAATTCTGAGAAGGAAAAGTTTTATCTCGTCTCTTCTTGTGTTTAAAAATTAAAATATTGTTGTCGTCATTGTTGTTGTTTTGTATTTTTATAAGTGAAGCAAAGTGAAAAATTTTTTCCCACCCTTTTGGTAAACTCTGTATATAATGATTTATTCATTGACTCATTGTCTGGGCCAAAACCATAAACAGTTTCGTAAGTTTAACGACTCTTCATTCGAAGGTAAAATTTTTCGAAAAACAGCTTCTAAATTTTAGAGGAATGTGTTTGTTTATTTATTCTTTAACTTTAAAAGTACGTTCCAAATCGAACAATATTCTTCCAATCCATCTTGAAAAAACATGAATGGTTATTAGAAAAATGAGAAATGAAACATCTTCAAAAATACTTAAAGACTTTGCGAAGACAAGAGGAATAAAAGAATTCTTTTCTTTTCAATGAAAGAGTCACGTAAAGAAAAGCAGATTTTGTACAAATAAGACGATTTCCAATAAAAAAAAGATGCAGACCACTTTCAAGCTCAAGTTCTCTTCTTGGAAAAAAGAAAAAGAGTCCAGAAAAATAGCAAATAATAACCTTTTGAATTTTGTTAAAAACCAAGACAAATTAGATTAATTTTTATTGTAGAACAAGGCTGACTCCAAAGCTTTTTAGCTTTTCTGAAATGTTTTCGAGATCAGTTTTCTCATCCAAAGAGGCAAAGCAGATAGTTTAATCCATCAGTCATTTGAGAGATCAACTTGTTAAGTTGAGGGAAACTTTTTTCACTAACTCCATTCAAAAGAATCCTTGTAGACTTCGAAACAAGACGGAACAGGATATCTAAATTTCTTGCTTTTTGCATAATTTTTATTTCTTAAAAGACGGAAAGGATTTTCCAAACAAAAAAAATTGTTAGAGTTTCTTGATTAATTTTGAGTTTTTACTTTGTGCAAACATCGATAACAAAATCTAAATTCAAGCAAACTGAAAAAATTAAATTTCGAAAAGTGTTCGCACTTTTTGAAACGATTCAATTTTCCTGATAAACCTTCTAAAAGCTTCTTTTTGTTTCTTTCCATCAACAATAGCTAATCAAGCCTCGAAAGTCTTATTTTTCTCATCAATTAAAAAGTTTATTTGACACAATTCTTATGTTTTTCTCTTGATGTGAAACACGTTTTTATACAGCGAATAAAAGAGAATATATCATGATGAAATAAGAGAGAAACGCCTCCGCCTCAGTCCTTGTCACCAACTTTTTGTTTTTTTCACAATTTTGTCAAAGTCAATATAATAGGTCGAAAAAGTCAGACAATCTAAAGAGGGTTTAATTAGCAAGAGGAAATCCTAATTTCTGAAAAGTGAGAAAATGAAGTTGAAGAATGCTTCTCAAAGAATAGAAAAAAGAATTATTTGGCACAATATCGTGTCACTAGCAAGATTTTTGAATCCTATGACATCATTTTGCCTCTCTCAAGTCCCAAACGCAGAAATGAATTTGGGCCAAACATTTCCTCATTATAAAATTTAAACTTTGCTCCACACTACCTTGAAGTGAATCCTTCCATCAAAATTGCACCAAGCCTTTAGGTCAAAGTGTCATTTATTTTTCAAAAAGTGAGGGAAAGCTCATTGAGAGCTCAACTATTGAACCTCAAGACAAATATTTCTGATCTCATCGATCATATTCATTATTCAGATTTATGGATATGATTGTGATTGTGTCAATAAATCTCTGAAACATCATCTAGTTCTTTAAGCTCTTTCTTCACTTTTGAGTTTTGTTTCTATCTATATCCCTGTTTGGTGAGCAACGTAACTGTAGTTTTGAAATTCATTTTCATATTGTATGAGATAGATTTTTTTTGAATCCCAGTTCCAGTTGTCAAGGTGAAGGTTTCTCAAAAGTCCTCATCATAAGAATACTCGAGGACTCTCTAATAACCAAATTGAATTCAAGGGAAAGAAAAGATTGGTGATCCTCATCATGATATAAATTTACAAAATATCATTTTTTGGCTTGGAAGATCATTGGTCAAGGCCAAAAATGACCCTCCCCTCATTCTATCTAAGTTTCTTCAGGAGAATCTTATCCTTTGAAAGAGAAGTTTCATCATCTTCCTTCTCTTCTTCCGTAAAATTATTGATCAATCAATCAATACTAAAGGTTTTCCTCATTCCCTCACTTTTCTAAACGCCCACCCAAACCTTTCTTCATCGAATTGAATTCCTCCTACTCCGCAATTATGGAACCCTTCCCTGAATACATCATTTTATTCATCAAATTAATTTCTTCAAATTTTCCGAACAAATTAAAAGGAGTCCTTGATGATTGATGCTTTGAAATCTATGAAGAAATCCCTCAGAATGAATTTTTCAAGCCTTGAAAACTTTTAGTCCTTTCTTCTTGAATCAAAACCTCCTCCTTTTCAGTTGAATCAGGAAGGTTTGTTTCCTTCTTGAATGGACACTTCTCTCTCATGTACAAATTTTTGTTCGTCAAAACTACCACCAAGATTAAAACTAGAGGGAGGGAATTATTTAATGACTTTGTTTGTTTGATCAAAAACTTTAATCATCATCATTCTCACAACCAAGTATTATCTTGCTACTTTCCAGAAACCAAAATTTTTTGAAAAAAATGAGCAAAGAGAAGGACTCATATGAATGAGAATAAAATAGTTATAAGAATAAAAATACAGAGATAAAAATTGGCCAAAACACAATCTAAAAATTGGGAAAAGGCTGCTTTGTTATATAAAGTGTACGATACGGTCTACGAATACAAAACTCTTTTTTATCAATCGATAAATTGCTTAGTTTTCACCAAAAATCATATTGTGGACTGATCCATAATGATTTTCAAGGTAGGAGCAACCTCTGGCAAGATTTAATTGGCAATTGAGTTCTTCCAACTCTTCTTCTTCAGAGCACTCGTTGGGAATGATTTGTTGGGGAGCGGAGTTGAAGAGAACGGGTTGAACTGGGTTCTGTTCATAGCTCACAAAAGAAAACTCATCTCTCTTGAGATCCAATGTGTTGAAGTCAAACAAATTGGTTTGAGTCTCAATCTCTCCTCTTTCAGTGTCCACAGTAGAGTTACTGCAGGCGCTGTTTGATTTGGAAAAGGCAAAGGGATTTCCTTGGGATTCAGGGAGATTGTCTTTAAGAGAAACGTAGAATCTGTTCTTCACTTGAGCTTCAGTTCTTCCTCCCAAACATGCAGCAATTTGGCTCCACTTGCTTCCAAGCTTGAAAAACAAGGAAATGATCATCTCATCTTCAGTTTGGGTAAAGGGAGTGTTGTTGATGTCAGGTCTCAAATTGTTCAAATATCTGTCGCGGACTTGCTTGCCAGTTCTTCCGCCGATCATTTTACCAATAACAGTCCATTTTTGGCCGTATTGGTTGACAAGCTCAAGGAGCTGTTCATCTTCGTGTTGCTTCCAGAGTTTGCGGACAGCTCTGGTTTTGGCTTCAGAGGAGCAAGGAGAGTCGTTTTTGGATCTCTTGCTGATTTTTTTAGATCCTTTAATTATATTAGAGTCTTCAGGATAGTCGTTTTCATCACTGAAATCAAAATTATCAGTAATATAGACATTGGAATTTTCAAGGGTTTTTGCTTTGCAAAGGCGTTGGCTGGTGGTTCTTTTAGCAAACATTTGTAAAACTTAGCAAGGAAAGATGGTTAGATGCGAGCAAAATTAATTTTGTATTTATAACTATTGCTCAACCCTGCTTCCTCTTTGAATTCCTACATTCGGAGACAACCTGATCTAATCGATCTGATTTTCTTACCCTTCCTGATCTCGCTCTTCAAAAATCCGTCCAATTTTTAGAACCCTCAATTCACAACCATTCCTTGCCTCTAATTGTCCTTTCGCATCGGATCATTTCAGTTTTCAATCTTTAGAACCCCCAATTCAATCAGATCAACTCAGGCTTCCTCTCAATTCTTAGAAGCCTTAATTCCGCCCTCAGAAACTGGCAACCTCTTTAAATGCATCGTCCATTTAATAAATTGCTTTTATCTCTCTGGTCTCCTCTTCTTATGTGACCTGAATCCTCTTACTTCCCTAATGAGACCTCTTCTTTTATCACTTTCAAGTATTCAAGATGGCTTCTTTTAATTGTTGTTCATTAACCATTAACCATTAATTCATCAGTGATGAGTGAAATTCAAAAGTCCTAGGGAGTTTAATTCATTCTCTAATCTAGATATCTGGGTGATAGGCTTATCCTGCACTGTCCAAGAATATTTGATCCCAAACCCGCAAATCGAGAGCCCAAATTCCGACAAACCACTTGGCAAACTTTGAGTGGTTAATCAATTAATTTCCTCTCTCGTACTCTCAATAAACCCTTCTCTTATGAGAAAAGGTGCTGTCCTTATTCACCATCCTATCAAAAACTCGCAAATTGGACCCTAATACTCTCATAGAGAAAGTCCGGACTAATATCCACAACATAATATGGACCTTTGGGTTCGATTTAAACTTCATAATCTGAACTCTGATTGGCTAAATACATCCTCCAATTAAAATCATTCAACTCAAGACTAAATGATTTAACAAACAAAACATTTATACTATCTAGCATTCTCAATAGTACCATCATTCTCCCTTTGGAATTGAGGTCCAAGATCACACTTTAGGATGTAGATTCACTAGCCTTCAAATGTGAGGAATAATTTGAATTTCTGAAGCGGGAATTTTTGAAAAGATTACAAGTTTAAAAATTTCAAATTTTTTTTGAACAGTGACTGGCAAGGACCATCTTCTCCTTCATCTTTAAAAATCATTTTTCAGGCTCATTGCATTTTATGCTCTAGAGAAATTCTTAGATTGAAAGGTTTCTAGACAAGATCGTGAAGCTTCATACAGACAACTGGAAATTTCCTCGAAAGATTTTTGTTGAATTTATTATTCAACGAAATTTAATAAAAATTCCGCACTAAAAATTCCATACATCTTCCCTTTTTTCTCCCTCATAGAGCCTAGCGCTTCCCATATTTGTTACTCTTTTTTCGTATTACCTTCTTTCCAAGATCACAAGAGACTCTTATCCTAAAATAAACAATCTTGACATTTTATTCATCAGTTATCTTTATATTTCCCAAGTCTCTCCCTCTTTGTTGAAATAAAATTTCTTCTTGTTGTCAATTTACTTTACCAGTCAGGAATGGTTAGCTTAAAGACTAGATTTCAGTGAAAATTGCCTTGTTTGCACTACCTCCCAGGTTCTCAAGCGATTAGGCTAATGATAATATTATTGAAAAAAGCTTGGTTTTTGACAACAAATTTCTCAAAAAACTCAATAAAAATTAATAACAAATGCTTTCAAAGAATAAAGTGGTATCCAATTCACCATTATGAAACCTTCTCTGATAAGATAACACTTTAGAGAACACCCTCTTTTCTTTTTCTCTATATTCGTTCAATCTCTTCTGATGTGAAGATCCTACCATAGTTTCTTTTGGTTTGGTTGTGAATGAAAATTTTTGTGTGATGAAAAATGATTATTAACTTTAACACGTAACTATCACAAAATATTATTTCATGACATAGTCTCACCTTGAATAACACCTGCTCTTTGAACTTCCCTTCAACCTAGTCAGCCTTCAAAAAATGAATAATCCTCTATAAATAACTCTGGCTTAACAAAAGCTCATTTTGCTTTGTTTTTTATGTTTCATTAGTACTCTATATCGACTATTCTCATCTATGATACTTAGAATCTCTTGGCTCTTATAAAAATCCAAGCCCTTCCTTCTTTGGTTCTTTCATTGTTACTTCTAACGAGATTTCCCTCTCGATGTCTTGATAAAACCCGAGGAAAAGTATGGAAATACGGCCCATCTGATAAATATTTACAAGATTGAAGTCTCGGGGACAGTTTTATTTTCTCAACTGGTCCATCATCATCAAGAAAACTTAAAAAGGAGCCTATATCCCAGCTAGAATAGTCCTCTTCTCCACTCTTAGCTTTCTTTGTCAGATGAGAGAGAAATGGATATGAAAGAATTTTTGAATTTCAACCCTATGAATGGTGGACATCGTAGTTAGCAAACAGAGAATCTTCAAAAGAAAAGAGCAATGATGGTGAATGAGATCAATAGAAAAAACGTTGAACTTTATTCAAAACAAATTTCAATCTAACCTAATTGATGGTATTCATTGAACAATAAAGAGCTCAAGAATTTGAGCTCCTCTAAGAGAAAAATTTCACATTTGATCGAGTTTCCTGCGGTCAAGGGTAACTAAAAAAATTTCTTCAAAACAATATGTGAAAAAATTGGTTCATCCTAACCAGCCAGGGTAAATCAAGCTTGATTTCCTTTTATTCTATTTTATTCATGTTTCAATTTTTATTGAAAATTTAATCTTACTCTCTCGCTCCTTATATTTTTTTTCTTTATTCTAAAAGTCTCCTTACTTCTGATTGTCTTCTCAACCTGAAAAATTCTCTTTCTTTTGTCGTTCCTAAATCTTCCATTCAATCACTTCTTTATCAAAATACATATCTTTCTTCAAGAAATAGATTAGAGATTCGATCTTATCTATGACAAAAATCAGGAGGAAAAACTGAAAAAAGCTTGAGAAACTCTCAACCTGAGACTCTCTCGAAGTAGATTTCTGACAATTTAGAAAACTATGATACAAACTCCCCAATAAGCAAAGAAAAATATCGTCTTTGCATGCCGTTCCCTGAAACTAGCTCCCCAAGTCATGAAACTTCCTTCCTTATTCTTTTTTGAAAGGGTTCAAGCCACACTTGGAAAGAACTCTTTTTCTTAGGAGTTTCAGATGTTATTTTATGTTTTTTTTTCTCTCTGGAAGATCTCAATTCGTTCAGATCGGTAATAACCACTAAAGTCAGAGGAAGAAGAATTCTTATTCCTCTCCTAGTTCTGACTTTTGGCTTGAATCCCAAAGAGGTTGTTATTGAGCTTTTTAGAAGGCAGTAATATTTCCACGATAAAAATATTTCACTTTTTGATATGTTTTTTGGAAGTGTGAAAATGTCTCAATTCTGGAAAAAATTTTGCTAAATTTTTTTTTAATCAAAATAAATTTTTTCATTGAGTATCACAAACAACAGAGGAAGCCCTCTTTGACTCGCTTCAAAAAAATATAATCAGCTGAAAGAAGACCTTCTCACTGAGAAGACCTAAAATCAAGTTGAGATTTTTGGAAATTTTAATCTTTTCAAGCAAAAATTTTTCATTTAAAATACAAAAAATTCAATTAAATTTCTTTTGCAAGTAATTTCTTGAAGAAAATTTTTTATCCTCAAGAAATTGAAATTCCATTTTTTGAAATCAAAAGAAAGAAAGAATTCTGAAGCATAAAGGATTTCCTTCCCCACATCTGAATTGCATTCTAACTTTCCACTTTTGCGAGACTCTTACATTTTTTTCTTATGGTGATCCTTTTCTCCTCGTAAGACTTTCAACTTTTCATCAAGTTTGGCAAAATATTCCTCCCTTCCTGATATTTTAATCATGATTTTGAGAAGAAGAATAAAGGTTTGGCATTTTTTCCCAGTTCAGACGATTTGAAAATTCTGTCCAATTTTTAAATTATCTGTATTGGATCTCAAAAATTTTTTGGAAAAAGAAATTGTTCTGAAACAATCGCCTGAGAATCTCTTTCAAAAAATAAAATAAAATAAAAATGATGCCTTCAATGATCTCAGCCAAATCAAACCAGACAATTCTATTTCGAAAATAAAATTTTGGAAAATTATTGATTTTTTTTTCGTTGCAGAAGGAAGAGGGAATATTTGGGAAACAAAAGGAACAAAATTTTACCAAGAAAAAAATATACATTAAATTCAGAAGGTCTGCTGACAGCTCTTTCTTCATTCTTTAAAACCTTTATCAAATAAAATAATGAGAGTTTCGTAAGCTTTCAAAAGGACAAACTGGAATAAGAGAAAAAATTCTTTTTCATCTGGACAGTTTTCCAGCTGGTTCTCATCATTTGAATGAATGAGTCATTCCTCTGGAACCAAGAAAATTTTTTCAGAATCAAATATTCTTTTTTTAAAAATATTGAAATAATTTTTAGATAATTACTGGCACATGCGTCAAAAAATAATTCCAGGCACTTTAAAATAAATAATTTACAAATTAATATATTATTTAAATTTCAATAAGATTTCTAGAGAGAACTACCTCATTTCTACTCGATTTTATCAATTCTATTTGGCTTTGGATCTGTTTTGACTTGCTCCCCAGTAATAAACTCTCCAACTTTAATAATTTTGCTAAATTTTGAGCAATGCTTTCCCTATCATCCAAATTTGCTTCATTTAATGCTTCACAGTCCACAATCAATTTCTTCAAATTTTCAGATTCCGAGACTATCGAGAAAAAGCCCTTTAAATCTCCCAACACAAAAACATCATCCAATTTCACTCGTAAGTGTTCTAGTCGGCTAAGAACACCTTGATACAACTCAAAATAAGATTTTTCTTGTTGGCAGGAACTTGCCTTGGAATTCACTGAATAAACATTCAGATCCAGATGAATCAAGCCAGAGAGAGTCTCTACAAGATTCTGAATATTATGAATTGAATTTGAGGTCTCTAAGTTTAATTGCAATTCTAGATGTTTGATACATCTGGAATTCTGCAAGCTCTGCACCAGGGTATTGAGCATATTTTGATCAAGAGCTGAAACGATTTTTCGGTTCGTGTAGGGATTAGAAGTCTTTAGATGATATTCTTCGAGATAAGGAGAAAAAGTCTGATGAATTTGAACCAACTCATTTAATGTTGTTTCTTCGATTTTATCCAAACTAAGATTGAAGCTGATTAGCTGGCAATTGCAAAGACCTCCAGCAAGTGCAAAAAGTGTTTGAGGGATTTTTTCATTGCTACTTTTATTCAGGTCTAAATCAATTATTTTCAGCCCTCGACTTATGAATAAATTATCTCCAAAAATAATTCGATCATTTTCTGATTGAATAGATAATCTCTTCAGCGATAAACATTTTGAAATGATATTAGAGACATCAGTTTGCTTAGTTTTGGGGAAGTAAAGATTCACTCTCTTTTTATAGAATTTTTTTGATGAGCTCTCATCAACATTTCCAACGCGAAAATTGAGTTCTTCTACTTCTGATAAAAATCTTCTAGCTTCTAAATTCTCAATAAAGTCATCATCCCCAGGAGTCTCAAGTCCTAAAAACAAGTCCAAATCTTCAATTGAGTTGGTTCTTCCTCCAATCAGTTGACAAATTTTACTAAAAAATCCATCATAGTCTTGATTTACTAAACATCCTTCTTCGATATTCATTTTTAAAGCTTTCAATTGCTTAAGTCCGAACAAATCTCTCAGGAACCTCCAAGCCATAGCAATTTGTTTGGCATTATCTAATTTATGGGCAGAGCTTCCTTTTATTATCTTAACTTTAACACTTTGAAGAGCTGTTATATTTGTGAATAAATTATAAATGTTTGGAATCTGGGTATCCATAATTGTAAATTCAATACATCGAAGATTCCTCAATTTCTTTGCCAGAGTCAAATATGGCCAAAGAAAAACATCAGGAACAACCAAATCCTCCAAGTATTTACAAGAATCAAAAGTGTTTTTCGCCACTCTTATGGACTTTACTCCACTGTTTTTCATTACTTTCTGTGCAGAATACCTGGTCAAAACCAACTTTTTAAGGCTGCTCCTTAACATAGGAGCATAGTAAGGAAGAACAGTGGGCTGGATTTCCATTTGGGCCACCTTTTTAGCTGAACTTTTCTTGAGAACTCTTTTCAGGATATTATTGTTGACTCCAAGCTTAACAAGATTGAACGAGGGGTCGAGATATTTAGAAGCTTTTAAGGCTTTGGGGCAGGATTTATGAAGGGGTTTGTGATAAAAATCTTCGAGGCTGTAAGTTGTTGGTCTGTTCATAAAGAGAGCAGGCGGAAAAGAGTGATAAATAATTTAAATATTATGAAATTTAAAAAACTGCTTTCGGTTCATATAGCACAATGAAGTACTGACTTGGCATTAAATTTTCTGAGATAAGATTATGTTTAATTCTTTTTTTGAATCAAAGCTCTAAAAAAAGTAGTCAAATAAATGATTAAGAATATTTTTGGTCGAGAAATTTGCTCTGAGCATCAGAGAGAGAAACAAACCAACCAGCATTAGACTGATTGAGTGGAGCCTAATCTTGAGAAAAATGTTGACCCAACAGGAGAAATTATGAAAGAGAAGAGATAAAATTTGGGTGATTAATCATCAGAACCGAAATAACTTTTGTTGTAAGTAAGAAATAGTATTTTATGAACGAGTTAGCACACATTTAAAATTTATTAAAAGCTGGAATAATCATAAATAATGGATCCTTTTCCTTCACTAACGCATTCTATGAAAGCTACGTTCTCGTCTCCTTGATAGAGGAAAACTGTTAAAGGAGAGAAACAAGGCCTTCGAAGACCGTTCGTGATGATTCGATGACGAAAAATATTTTTTGAAATCAGACAAAAATTTGAAAAGATTGATTCGCTCTGTTTCATAAAAATAATAATAAAATGCGTGTAAATTGACGCAAAAACATGGAGGGAAAGAGATCATTTTTTATTGATTGAATAATCGTAGTTTTTAATTAATTGAGAGTTTCTGAATTAAATCCACAGATTTAATGTTTGTTGTTCAACAAAATAATTCTCCCCTCTTTTCATTCTTCTCTGTTTCTATGCCTCTACCTCCGCCTCTTTTAAACATGATTCCAAAGAAAAACTTGATATTCACTATTCTCTTAAATTCTCTCTCAAGCCAGACATAGACTTTGATGAAATAGTGGATTTGAACTACAATTGGAGGAAAGAGATCAAACAGTAATGAACTCTTTGTGATCTCTCAGGATTGCTTCACCCCTCCTCTTCAATCATACAGTGGTGATTTGAGCAAAAAGATCAAAGGAAAAGAAAAATTGAATTCCCTAGGGTATTGTGTCCAGCATCACACAATTAATTAAAACGTGGACTTTCAGTATTAAAAGGAAAATTTTTTCGATAAAAGAAGAATTAAGAAATTTTAAGACAAACCTTTAAACCGACATTTGATAAGTTCTTGCTTTGCAAGCAAAATCATAATGAGTCAACATTCTGTTGATATCTTTTACCTATTTTTGATCAAATCAAACTTCTATTCTCACCTATTTCGTAATTAGCCACCGAATTGTCCCTGCCCTATTTCAAGCTCTCATACCTCATGAATCCCTTTGAAATTAAAAGTCCCTTTTCTCTATCATAGAGAACAACAAACAATCCCTTTGGGTTCTATTAGATGGATCAACCATACAAAAAGGAAATCTTTCAATATTAAGCCACACATTTCTTAATTTAAAATAAATCTTTTGACATTTTACCTTCGTATGAAATCTGCCACTCACGCTTCAAAGAATTCGAAATGTTTCAAAAGACATGATTGAAGAATAGAAATTGACATTAATTGTTTCCCACATTTTTTTCTGAATGAACTTATTTATATAGAAATGATTTTATGTTATGTTATTTGTAGTACTAACGAAAGAATGGATATATATGATATGAAAGAAAACAGATAAAGTTATCTGTATATCTTCTCAATGAAATGAAACATTTTCTTTTGAATGGATGGGGCCTGAATTTGAGGCCAAAAATCTCTTCACAAGTCAAACCGAACTTATTTGAAATTCAAAAAACAAAGCGAGTTTCAAAGTTAAGAAAACTCAAACCGACAAATTAATTTCTTTGCACTTCTGTTCAAATGAAGGCTTTATTAATTAATGAGCTGCCCTTTTCGCAGCCTCTCATTTAATAATCACCTCTAATTGTAGCTGATGAATCCAAATCCATCATCTTCCTTTACAACGAATCCATTTGACATTGGCGAAAAGCTATCATTTTCGCTTTGAGAAGTCGATCGACTCGCAGCAGAAACATTTTTCGATATCATCAAAGAATTGGATTTAGCCTTCAGCTTGTCTTTCAAACAAAGATAAAAGCGATTCTTCACTTGAGCTTCCGTCCTTTGTGCCATTTCCTTCGAAATCTTGCACCACTTGCTTCCATACTTTTGGTACAAAGAAATCAACAAATCGTCTTCTTCTGCAGTAAATGGTGAATTATTAATATTAGGTCTGAGATGATTGTTATATCGATCTCGAACTTGTTTGCAGGCTCTTCCTCCGATTGTTTTTCCAATCAAAGTCCACTTGGGCCCATACTTTGCAACAAGCTCAAGAAGAAGAGCGTCTTCGTCTTTCTTCCAGAGGTTTCGAACTTTTCTTGTTTTGGGGGCTTCTGGCATGTTCTCGAGCTCCTTCTTGTTCTTCTTGCAAATCTTCTTTGAATGAGGGGATAGAGTTGATGCTTCCTCGCAGTAGTCAGCTTTGTCTTCGCTTTGATGAGAAAAGTGAGGGTCGCTTTGGAAGAGGAAGTTCTCGTAGGGAATTGGGAGAAGAGGATAGCTGTGGGTGGGAAACTCGCACTTTAGCATCATAGAATAGCTTGAAGAGACGTCAGATGCGTGCATATGAGGTTATGGGAGTTAAGTTGGAGTGAAAATTTTACCAAATATTAATTTATAAAGATTAACAGAGTCTGATTTAATTTGAAACAACTGCTTAATTTCAATACTGGCCTATATAATAAATGAAAAAAAACTGTTAGACATCACATTAAAAAAAAATGAACAAACCATTTTCGACCATTCATCAAATAAATTTTCACGTTCTTTTTCTTTCATACAAACTTGAAAAAGCATTTTTGATGATTTTCAAAATGATTCAGCCTTTTTATTATGAGTCGTCTGATCACTCTGAAGTCAGTAGTTTTTGTCGACACATTTGCTTTTTATTTAGTTTATAATTAATAGCACGTCACATTGTATAATTTCCTGATAGTTCTCTTGCCCTCTTTAGTTTTAACTACGATGGCTCCCAATTAATTTTCAATTTCACATTTAATAAGCCACTAAAAAGACGAAGTCTGAGACCCTTAAATATCATGTCGTAGCCTGCCATCGTCTTAATCTTATCACCATGGTAGATTGATATGCCTTTTTAATAGTTGATATCTCGTCAATTAATCTATTACAAAAGGTTATCTTTGATCGTTTCTCAATGAATAAAACAATTTCACTATTTGAAAAAAAACAACAGAACTTTGATAAAATTTTATCTCGAAACTTTTTGAATCAGCATCATCAAATTTATCATTTACACATCCAGCGGTTAAACGAATTAATAAATTTGAAGCCTTTAACTTTAATCCTTTAAAATTAAAACTCCCTCAAAAAATAAACCTCAACACTCAAACCTCCATTTATTTCCCATCTCTCAAGCTCTCCTGCCCAAAATCAACTTATTTACATTCTTCATTTACATTATGGATCCTTTTAAAGGGTATTTGTCTCCTTTTAGGATCAAAATCCATGGCCTTTTGACAACGGAAATTTTCTTGCATGATATAAAGATAATTTATTTGAAGGGTAGTTATTCAAAGTTTAATTAGTTCTTTAAAAAGCTCTCTCTATCCCTGCTTTCTTTTTTGAACCGTTTTATTCAAATTTCAATCTTCATTCAACCCATTTTACTCTCAATCCACCAAGTTTAATTCCAATTCTTCATAGAGATACCTCGTTTAACTATTTCCTATTTATCGACTCCACAATGCTGGAAAAAATTCACCAGCCCCGAGGTCTTGCCTTGGTATCTCAATGATTTGGAAAGAAAATGAGAAATTACTCTGCGCTATTTATGCGGGAAAATATATAAATAACGAAATATTGAAACCATTTCAAATCAGTCAGGCCATAATTCTTTTGATTTTGGTCACGTAACCTCTGAAAAACTCTAAAAATAATTTCCTGGTAATTCGAAAAATTTGTTTTAATTTTCTCCAGTTCAATTTCAACTAGTCTTTCTAAAAATTTCAATCAAATTGACCCTAATCAAATGAACAGAATGGGTTTTTTAATTCATTTCCATGAAATTTTTTTAATTATTAGGCTTTAAATCACAGATCATGAGGAAATTAATTTTACATCAATAAAACCTGCTTGCTTCCTCCAATAAACTCTCACTATAACCCCTCAAGAGCTCATCCTTCTCCCTCAAAGTTCAAAGGAAACCGTTAGAATTTGTCCTCTCAAATTGAAAAAGCTGACTTTCCTATCACAGAGCATTTCCATCAAAATTATTCATTTTTGTTGAAAATTTCACAGAGCTCCAATCAAAGTTTTATAAGTTAATTAAAGTTTTAACATTATACAGATTTATTTTGTGCTGCAAATGTTTTTTCAGATTGTTTAATGCCTTAAATTTTTCGCTACCAACCAGCCTCTCAAATTAAAAAATTTTAATTTCTCCTAAAAATCTAATCGAATTTCCTTGGCTATGCTTGTTTAATCTTTTATTTAAAAAAAAAATTATCTCAGGTCATTCGATCATCATTTCGTTTCAGTATTATTCCTGGAGATACCTTCTTAAATAATTCCTAATCTTTAAAAAAATTTATAAACCTTTTTTTTAATAAACATTCAACTTTTTATTTTCATCACTTCCACTCCTTATGAACCCCTTCTCAGCATCCCTCTTCTTTAACCCAACATCTGTCCACGTTCAAAACACATGCCCCACTCCCACTCTTGCACCATACCTTCTCAAACTTAGAAAAAGACCTTCCTTTTCCGAAAAGCCTTCCTCCCCAAGCACTGACGGCTTTTCTGATATGACTGAAGACATTGATGAGCCCCAAACCAAAACCAAAGGCTCAGTTTTGTCCAAAAAGATTGCCAAAACACCCAAGAACAGCTCTCCTAGTGATGACGCCTCTGGAGCCAAAAAACCCAGAGCTAAAAGAGCCTTATGGCAGCCACATGAAGACGCCAAGCTTCTCAAGCTTGTAGAGAAGTATGGGCAAAAATGGACCGAAATTGGTAGAAAAATTGGTGGCAGAACTTGTAAACAAGTCAGGGACAGATATCTCAATAACCTGAGGCCTAATATTAATAATTCACCATTTACTAAAGAAGAAGATGAAAAACTTGTTGAGCTTTACTTGAAGCTCGGAACTAAATGGAAGCAAATTGCAGAACTCATTCCTGGCAGAACCGAATCGCAAGTCAAAAATCGTTTCTATATTTACCATAAAGACTCTGTTTCCCAATACAATAAAAACGCCCTTCAAATCGCCAAAATCGGAAGCAACTCAAGTGTGTCAACTGCACACACTTTTATCGATACAAATAAGGACATGAGCGAAACTGTAGAGGAAAGCCCTGTAGATTTGGATGAAAGATTTTGCTTGGCCACTGTTGTGAAAAGCCAACGCCACGGCTCATACAATACTTTTCAAAGAGAGTTTTTCAAGACAGAAGAACAAGTTCTGACAGATTACCAACTTCCAGAAGGCACCGTGGCGCCACAATCACTGGTTAAAGATTTTATCGATTTGGATGAACACTTTAAAGCAGTTCAAAATATGTTGTTTGGTGCCGAAGAAAAACAAATGGAACTTTTCTAATGATGAAAGAGACAGAACGATTTCTCAAATAAGAGTTGTTGCTGGCCTAAAAGCCGAAATAGATTAAACAGATATTAAACGTTTTAAATTAATGTAACAATTCATAATTAGTTGTTTCAAACTTAAATTAAAATTGTTTCGAATGATGATGACGTGGATTTTGCCTCATTCTGCTGTCAACCAAGTCTGAAGACCTTTGCTTCCACGGATCACTCTTCGATATCAAATTGCTTACATATATATATATATATTAACATGTTAAGTTATTTTTACAAGGGTTTTTTCTACCCTCTTTGGGTCAAGTTGACCTTTCTCAGTCTTTTTCATATAATATTTGTCCAACATTTATTCTGTGAAACAACGATAAATTTTAGCTTCTATTATTTCATAAATCGATCTAAAAAGCACAAAAGGTGCTTTAAAAATTTTAAACTGAAATCTCGCTTTCCACATTAACCCTACTTTTAGCCTCTTTTGTGAGTTCAATGTAAACTGCCACAGCTTTTATTTCAATTTTTAATCTCGATTTTTTGTACTTATTAATTTTATCCGCCTTGGCCACATACTCTCTCTCCATTCTATGTCTAAACTCTCCACTCCCCTTCTTTTGGAATCTCAATATTGTGAATTCTGAAGTTTTGGCCTTGAAATCTCTTATAGCTTTTTCTGGTTATAATGTTGATCTCACTCCTTGGATTTTTTGTTAATTGCCTCAACAACAAGCCAATCCAAATCCTTTTGTCATACCATTTGCCTTCTTCAATCCTTCCTCTTGTCAAGTTTTGTCCACAGATCCCTCGAATATGAGTCCTGCTTGAAGAAAATAAGATCAGTTTACTCTACAATACGAGGCTAAATTTTATAACCAATTATGTTTAACTGAAATTTTAGAACTCTTCTATTTTATAAACGCCTTCATAACAGCCTCCAGCTCTGATCCATTCCTTCAAAAGAAATTCGCATTCAAATCAGAATCTAATTTGATAAACTTCGCAATGTCTTTTGATATTTTCTTTACTAAAAAAAACTTCACAGGAAATTGTATAAAAAAATTGTTGCTTTCCAGAGTGTGATATTTGAATATCATTGAACTCTTATCTCATGCTTCATCGATCTTAAAGAAAGTAAAGAAAATTCAAGCAAACTTTGTTAGCCTCGTGTTGTCAAAGTCTCCTTTTGAAACCAGCCAATCAATAAAAGCCTTGTCTTTAGGCCTAAGAATAAAAGTTCTCATTCATTAAGGTCATCTGGCACGCTTTTCTTGATCGAATTTGTGATTAATGAAACAAAAATTTTGAACCATCTTGTCATCATTTTTCCACCTCACAGAGGTGGGTTTCAGAAAGGTTCAATTTGACCTTCACCATAGAAGGATATTGACAACACAATAAAATTGAGAAGAACAGTTCAAAACGTGGTCCTAACTTCAAATTTATTATAAACTTTGAGGAAACTCGCTTCAGTTTTGTGAGGAAAAAACTTTTTCTTAGGAAGCAGGGTAAGGGAAAGACTGGGATGTCTCTTTTCAAATTCTATAAGAATGGATGATGGGAATTTCGGTTGAGAGGTTAAAACAATAAATTCAAATATCAAAATAAACTCATGACATCATATCGAAATATAGTTTCAGCTCTTGGGCAATTTTGAACAAAAAAGGCGAGACCTCATGCAAATTGAACTCTTGAATTTGGCCTGAAACTATGCCTTTCAAAATTTATAGAGGGTCTTGCTTTTCAAAAAATCTGAGTGTTCAAAGTTTGTTTTACGGTACCAGTTCAAAAAGGGTGTCAGAACACCTCAATAACCGCCGTTATCCTGTGATTTTCTCTTCTTTTTCATAACAGTATTAGCCAACTGATCTTGACCAATAAATTTTATTAATTACTAAAAAAATTCAAGCAGAGTGAGTCCTTTTGAAAACCAAAACGAGTACTGAAAGAAAAACTTGATATCGAACCGCCTCGATTTCAATGTATTATCAAGTCTAAACATAAATTGCAGCATTTCTTAACGGTAAGATCATCAAGTTTTAAAAAAATACTGATTCAAAGGGAAGAGTCTCACCTTTTCAACAAAATTTTCTCCTTTTTCGTATCAGTTTCTTGTTCAAAGTTTTTTGAGAAAGCTCAAAAGGTTCAAGCAAAGTCATAAGTAGTTTTATAGAAATAATGAAACAACCTCCAAAACCTGATTTATGGAAGGCTTTTCAACTGGATTAATCTTCGTTTTCATTGAACTTATTCCCCTTTGAAATTCTACAATCAATAAAAACTAAAATGAAACGGGAAAGGTGTCTAGAAGCTAAGCCTCCTTCTCAGGGCTTTCTTTCGAATATTCTTTATTCACATTTCATCTGTTAATCTTAATAATTACCGTTATCCTAATCCAAAAATAACTTTCTTCAGCAATCCAATTTTTCGACCTTCCCCTCTTAAACTCGTCTCAACTTTCAAGTGGATTCTCTTCGAAATCAATTGTTATACTCTCCTTTCTTTGTTTCTCTCATATGTCTCAAGCTTACTTTTTCCTGACAAGGAGTCTTATTCCGACCTCCAAACTGATGATTGTCCTTCTCTCATAAATTACGAAAAGCTCTCATGCTTTCCAAAGTAAAGATAGTGAAAAAAAGCGGCATCTTCCTTTTTCAATCAACGGATTAGAACCTTTTTTAGAATATGTTTGAAGATTATTGAAAGAGTCAATAACACATTTTCTTTGTAAAAAGGCATAGTCTCTCCTTTTTAATGAAGAAAAAAGCTCTTTGCTCAGAAAAAGAAGAACTGAAAACAAAATCGTTGATGAATACAGTTGAATCTTATTAAAAACCAAAATTTAGTTCAAAAGAGGAGACTCTTTGAAACAGGTTTTAGTCCTTGTGTATCATATGATCAATATTTTTCGAGATATACAAATTATTCTTGTATGATGTAAAAGAAATATTTGTTTAAGAAAGATGAAAGCTCTTGTGTCTGATGCAAGTCGATTTAGTTGACGAGAAAGGGAGTGCAGTTGAATGAGTGATGAATTCCTTCAAATTAAACCCATCGGTTTGGTTTTGAACTCACTTTTTGAATCAATTAAATTGAGTGAAATATCGGTTTAAAGTTTTCTTTCGAAATTTCCAACCCACAGAAATTGTGGCAGAAACTCTTTCTCCTCGTCAAGACATGTGAGATCTCTGGTTGAAACATAGGACTCACGTATTTTCCAGAGTTTAATCACACTATAAATTGATTTTACTCTCAGGTTTAATGAGCAATCAATGTTGATGCTAAAATCAGAAAATAGCCCAAAATCTGCCTCAGATTAATTTTACGAAAATGACTAAAATCTCTTCCCGAGTTCATTGAATAGCCAAAGGATGGATTTTCTCTTGTTATTTCTCACTTCTTGAAAGATCTTTCTCGTTTTTTTCATAGCTTGCTTGCATTGCCTGGAAAAATCTTCAAATCTTTTCTGATCTTTATGCTTACATCCTCAAAGCTAACGACAATCCAGAGTTAAAATTATCAAGCACTTTACTATCAAAGTTTATTCATAAAATCAAACTTAGCTGATTTTAGGTCTATTTATTCGAATTTTGAATGATTTTCTTCAGGAAACCAACTATCCTTTGGAGTTTTTCAGCTTACCGCTCTTTTCAAGGACTTTCTGAAAGACAAGAATCAGTTCTGCCTCAACAAAGGCCTCTCTATTAAAACTTGATTTGAACGGTTTCCTGGAGGTAAATTTCGAGAACATTCGATAAAAACCAATAACAGATGGTTTTTTTTGTTTGCTTCAAGCTTTTTTCCAAAGAGAGAGTATGACCATAAAAGTTCGATCTTTGGATGTACGAACATCAATCTAGAAATATCTTTGAAACTTGCAAAATTAACTTCTCATCATAAGTTTCAAAAAGCTAAAAATTCGTCGAAAAGAGGTGATGCTCTCAGGTTCATAGGCTTTTGAATGTCAAGCTTGCTCATCACCCCTTGAATTCTAGCCTCCTCGAAAGATTATACCTTTAATGTTTTGATAAAATTTTTTGAAAAGGATTTTTCCTTTAAAAAAAGCTTCATTGATTCAATCCTTTGTGCCGCCTTTTTCTGTATGTTCAACGGTTTTTTTGAAATATGTCTTTGAGGAACTAGATCTGTATTTCCAAAGCAAAACTTCTTTTTAACAATTTTGGAGTTCTCTCAATAGCCAAGCATTCCTCACTGCCCTTAATTTCTCAAGAAGGCTCTACCTTTTTTTTCAAAGCTTCATTCGAAAAAATCTCTTGTTTTTCTTCGCTTTTCAGACCTGATTTAGCTTTATATGAGAGACAATGAACTTGGTGCTCATCAATCAAAAAGAGCGGGAGAAATGAATAAAAAAGATCCCTTATTTAGAATTTGGCAGCCATTATCTTTATTTAGGTCTCAAAAGCTGATTTTTAACCAGAATTAATTGAAAGGTCTTTGTTTGAATTTATGTCAATCTGCGTTTACAGTTCTCCATAAAAAATCCCAAATCAGTTTATAAATTTTCAATCCGTTAATTCAAATCGCCTTTTTTTCGAAGAGAGCATCAAAATGAAAAAGATTTTTTCGTTATTTCTTGGAGCTTCGTAGTGATTTTCGAAAAAAGAACCTTGAAATAAAAAGAATTGAACTTGAGGATTCAATTGAAGAAATTGTCGATAAATTTTTTGCACTCAAACAACCAACAGAAAGAATTTTCAATCAACATATTTCTAACTATTTCAGGTTAAAATGATCCTGAAGGAAAATATGGAAGAACATAAAACGTTAGTTAGGTTGAAATAGAATTAAAAAGTGAGACTCAAAAAATGAAAATAACGACTTTAAATGAAAGGTGAGACATAATTTAAAAATTGCTGATTCAAATATTTTTTGCATCCTTCCCTATGAAAAATTTTTTCAGAAGGTTTCGGAAGACTTGGCTTGATTCACCAAGAATTTGAAGTGAAAATGAATTTTTGGCTGTTTTCAGTTTTTCTTCATAAAGAATTATCAAGGCTGCAAGATGAGAGATATAGTCTATTGTGGACTTTTCGAAAAAAATCTTTGCTCGCTCTTCTCTTGTTTCACCATCAATGGAAAATTCTAAGGTCTTTCGAGCTTTATTTTTAGGATATTTCTCTCCCAACTCTTAAGCAGCAAGCGAAACTTCAGTTAAAAAGTTTTTGCAAATTGAATCTGAACTGCAAAAAAAAGAAAGTTCTCTTGAGAAAAAAATTGTTCTTTCCTTTTATTCTCGTGAGTCTAAAAGCTCTTGCTTTATATTCTTCCCTTTCGTTTCAGAAAATACAAAGCAACTTCAAAACGATTTGAAATGCGTTCAAAACTATCCAAGTTTCAGGAAAACTGTTTTGCTTAAAAACTCAGCAAAATCCCACCAGAGATGAGCGAAATAACCAATCTTATACTTCTTTCTCTTTTTCAGTTTTTCCCTTTTGTGAAGAACTTGAATAAGTTATCAATGAGTTAGGAATAGTTTTTTCAATAAAAATCTCCCCTATTTTCGGAGGCTAGAAGGCATTTTAGAAGAACATTTGAAAGAGCTTTATTGGAAAGTAAAGAGTTGGAAAAGAGACTCAGCCTTTTCTATCTTCATATAATTCACTCAAACTAACCTTGGCAAAAAGTAATTTATGCACTCGATAAGCCAGTTGATGGCTTTTCATCGCCTATATCCTTCGACAATAAAGTTGTCTCGGATAAAAATCCCTTTTGAAAAGATAATTACGAAGCTTTTGAGAAGATTGAAATCGAAAAAGTAAATTCCTTGAGATTTTTGTTATAAATTTTAATTCCAGCAAACTTTTTCTAAAAATAATTGGGAGATGAATGTTCAATTGGAAACGAAAAGACTAAAATTTTTTCTTTGAAAATTTCGTTCCTCACCTGAAGAAAGTTCGTTCTCCCAAAGGTTGAAAAGCAAAATCTGGGATGATCGAACCTCAGTTTTGTTTATTTTGTGCATGTTTTCACCACCTTTCGAAATCTCGAAATTTAAAAGCAGTTTTTTCCTTTTTTATAGATTCAGGCAAATCAGTTTAGAAAATAACTTGATCGCACTTTTTGAAGCTCAATAAAGAGATTTCTCAAGCTCTGATGATGGATGAAAAGCTTGAGAGGCTACTGAGAGCAGTCAGCTTGTCGCTTGCTTCTCTCTAAAAAGATAAAAAGTCTTGAACAAAATCAGAAAAAAACCTTTTCCTAAGTTTTTCATTTTACAATCCAGGAAAAATGCGCTCTCAAATACTGATCAAAAAGGAAATGAAATCTATTCAAATGAGCGGAAGAGAGATCAAATCAGAAAGTGCTTTGTTAGAAGAGCGGCAAAATTCCTAATTGTTTTCAAAAAGAATATTGAATTGACACAACTGAAAATTTATTCTCAGGACAAAAAATGAAATAGAGAAAAAAGATAATATTATGACTTTCCTTGCTCCTAAAATGACTCTTTTCAAAAAGAAAACTAAAAACTGAGTTCTTAAGCCTCTCACAAAACAAATTTCTTTCCAGAATTTTTTTCCGGATTTTTTTCAAAAAAATTTTCCAAATGAGGACAATCAATTTCTCACTTTTTTCCTCTATTCTTTTCATTACTTGAAAGGTATTATATTTGTCAACAAAATTTTCGAAGGGTCCGAAAGTCCTTTGTCAATAACTTTCATTCTCTTCTTTCTTTGAAGAACTTCAGCAAATAAAAATAAAAACTTAAAAATTAAAAGTTTTTAGCAATTTTTTTTTTTTTTAAATATCTTTCAGCAACTTGAAGAAAGTAAGTTTCTGAGGTCCTCATTAGCTCAGGGTTAACGAGATTGTTCTGCTCCTTGAGTTACCTTTATTTTTCCACACCTGAAAATCGAGATGAAATTAAATGTTTTGATAATTGAAGAGGGATCTGTCTCCACGTAGAAAGAAAACCATAGACAAACTTCATCCCAGAAAGAACAAAAATACTTTCAAAGTATTATTAGATAAATGCTATTAACAAAAGTAACATAATAAATACACGAATCTGATCAATTCGAGATTTCACAAAACTGATATATATGCAACGAAAAAACTCATTTTGATACATCGAAAATGGTTCTTATTTCAGAGCTTCAAGAATTTCTTTAGAGAGGAAGGATTCTTTGAGCATTTTATTCTTTTGGAGCATCGCCATCGGTATCATATTCAACAAAGCTTTTGTTCTAAAAATCTGTTGCTTGAGTTTCTCAAGATACGGCCAGAGCACAAACAGCATCAAAAGACCCAAAACTAACAAGAAAGCCCCAAATTTAATTTTTGATCTCGTGTACTGGTCTGAGAGATAATCTGTTCCAGCGTCCATATAGGTATCCACCAAATCTGTCAACATGGGCTTAATCAAATAATTTATCCATCCTGCGTTCTGGTAATCGACATCATTCAGAAAATCCTTTCTTGTTTGAAGAGTTCGGCCTGATGTAGCATAAAACTTTGCTATGAACGATTGAAGAAAACTCAATAGCCAAGTTTCAGTCTGGATAAGTCCAAGTCTTAATTTTCCACTAGCCAAGGACACACAATCTGATTAATCTGTTAGTAAATTGTCAAAACAAAAAAAAATAATTACAGGCTTCGCCAGCAGGATCATTCGTATAATATGATGCGCACATGTCATTGTAACTGTACATTTCCAGTTTTGCAAAATACTCGTCAAACTTCCCTGGAAACTTCTCATTCATTGAATCGGTAATTTTTTTCTGATTTGAATAAACCTTGGCGATATATTGAGTTCTATAATTGTTTGTTGCGACAGTTGCAGCCGGAACTGATAAAAAATAATGAGAGCCCAATTCTAATAAATTTATCTTACGTGAGGGATAGACAACAGTGTAATCGTCTTCATTCAGCTCTTCCAAAACAAAATCTGTCACATATTTCAAGTCAGGGCTTCTCTCGCAAATCATTTTTAAGTGTGCCACAATCTTTTTATAAGTGCTTAGGGTATCCATATGCATGGCAAAGTCTATAATATAAAAGGCTATTAAGATAAGCCCAACACTACAGAGTCTGATCACGACTCTTTTCTTGCTGTGATCCTTTGAATTTCTCAGCTTCTTGCCTCTTTCATGCAGATACTCTTGATATTCTTCGTCTTCCTCTTTCAAATCCTTACTCAGTTTTGTGCTCTTCTTGAGCCGATCTGGACTTGGACTTCCTCTCTCAGTTTTACCTCGGTCAGATAAAAATGGTCTCTCAGTTGTTCTATGTGTTGCTTCAATTAGATTCCCAGTTTCTGGAGCTGACACTTGACTTCGAGGACTTACTGGTAGCATCCTCAACTTCTGAACATGCTCACTTTCAGAAAATTCCTTCATTTGCATAGTATAATCCGCAGGATTATCACTCTCATTCCGACTTTCGTCAATACTAGAAAGTCGCTGCTTTGCATGCTGTGGCTCATCCTCATTATCCTCATTATCCTCACCTTCATCACCATCACCATTATTGTTATGAGTTAATTTATGAAGCTCTTCATCTTGATCATAACCTATCGAGCAGAAAATTTATTTCCAAAACCATGAAAAAGTATACCTGAGAAATAAGAGGAATAATCCTTTTGATAGACAATTTTGTCCAGATAAGTATCCATATATTGCTCACATTTATCAGCAAGAAGACGAACTTCTTCAGGAGGGATATATCCAAACAGAGAAAGCACCTTCATATTCGTTTTATTGACAGAAAACACTTTGGGCATGAAAATCAGTGTCGTAACTATGATCACACTGATGGCAACAAACATGGTGACAAGTGAAAAAGTTTTGAAAGTTGTTGTTCGATCCAAATAAAAGTTAGCATATAGATCGCTGACACTTTCACTAATTGTCCTTAATCCGCCCAAGCCATTTGTTCGAACGAAATAGAAACCTTGCTCTGCAATCGTAAGATCAGAAGTTGATGAAAGATAATCGGCCATAGGAATCTCGCCCATTCTTGTTGCATATCCCATGTACTTTAAGAGAAAATAAGATGAATCAACTTTTAAGAAATAAATTCTACGATGTAATAAGCTTGGTTGACATAGACCATGCTATTAATGATAGTTCCATCTGGCTGTTTGCTTTGGATTGGAATTTTACCAAGAGTTATTTTGCCATCCAATGTCTGGTTTTGAATCATTCTTGCTTGACTAATGTCAAATTCTGCAGGGTTAAAAGATCCCACTTTCTCTCGAACCTGAATTATTGTGAACAATCAACCCTCCAGAATATTTTTACATTCACTCGAATAGATTCGACATAATAATCAAAGAAGCTTGTCACGATCATGTCATTTGCCAACATATAGAGAACGCGTGTATAGTAATTTACATCAGCCATCAGATCATGTCTTTTGTAAGAATCATGTGTCGCATTTAGCCCTGTCTTCATTTGTTCGATCTGCGTTCCCTTATAATCAAGTTGAATCGATACGATAGTAATAAGAAGAGTGCAAAGAATGAGAGAAGTCATTCTGAGGAAAATTATTGAATACGGAGTGCTTTTCTCAGCAATCTTGACTTTTATATCTTTCAATTTTCTTGATTCTTCTCCTGCTTCATCAGCTTCACCATCAGCTATGGAACTGTTGATCCCTTCACTCCTTAATTCATCGACATCCGACGTTCCTTTCTCATCATCCTGTTCCTCTACTTCAGTTTCATGAAACTGACTTTCTCGATGAACGTGGGATTCAGTGTGAATATTCTCACTGTAACCATTATTCTTTCCTGCATTGTCTTCTCCCAAGTCAACGATCTTAAATACTTTCATCTTCAATTTCTCCAAAAAGAAATCATCTTCTATTAAACTAACCCTCACATGTGCTGATCTATATCTTTTATTTTTCGACTTCCTGTGAATAAACATAAGTGATAAAGCTCTTCAAAAATTAATCTTCTCTTACTCATCTTCGATATCAAAGTCACTTTCAGATTTGAGTGTTGTATATCCAATCAAAAAATTCTGAGGAAGATTTGTTGTATCCAGCGTGCAAGTCTCTCCCATTTGGGTCTTTAAATTCTCCATATTGTGCTCATTAATCTCTGGAATAATCGTATCCAAAGTAAACTCCGGATTCAGCCCGTTTGTGATTCCACTTGGGATTCCAAATGCCTCATAACAACTCTCTGACACTCCATGGATGACATTATCTTCTCCTGCACATAATATAAAATGGATCTATATCATAGGTAAGTGACCTTCCAAATCAATTAAACTTACATTTTGCCTAGAAATTTTGATTTCTTCGCCAAGTTTAGTTTTGGAAGCAAAGTCTGCTTCGAATTTTCTCAGGAATCCGACAACTCTGATTCCTTCATCAAGGTTAGGATACACCTTGACCATAAGACCACAGGGCACAATATACCCTGATTTATTCATGGCATATATCTGTCTTTCTCGTCCCATAATATGTGGGGAAGAAGTCTGGAAGTATCTTTTCATCAGATCATCATGAATATTTCCGAGACAATCAGGCATAATTTGGCTGATATTTCTTCCAACGACCTCTGTATGGGGATATCCCAAGATTCTTTCAATCTCACTGTTCGCATCGAGAACATTTCCAATAGAGTGAATATTGGCACTACATGTTATAATACATGTTCGACTATTTTCACTGTATCTAAATCTCTCATTATCAAAGAATCCTCGATCTTGCAAACTATTCTTCACATATTCAGCTCTACATTAAAATTAGATTACAACAAGTCAGTTTCTCAAATACTTTTCAATAATCCTTTGAGCTTCAAAGGTGTCATTCATAATGTCTTTCAGGAAGTTGCCATATATGCTCAACATTCTGTGATGGTTTGAATTTATCTCAGAGAGACTGCTGTATGCTTGTTTCACTAATTCCGCTTGAATGGTGATTTTACTTCCCAAAAGAAGCAATTGTTGGACATTAGGACTTGTTTGTTCGAGTTCTCTCCAGAATTCTAATTGCATGCGAACTGATTTGCTGACTTCTGTTTGAAGACTCACAAAACTTTCTTGGAATCGAACAATTGTATTCACATCAATTCCTCTTGAATCTGAATTTCTTACATCATTCTCTTTCATTTCTTTCTCTATGATATTCCTATGGTTTGGGGATATTAGAATACTGCTCCCCATTATTATTTACTTGTAATGGAAAATTAAGAATTCTTCACGGAGATCAGGACGATTTTCTTCAGTAATCATCAATTCATACAATGCTTTAAATCGATTTTGAATTCGATCTTGTTGGAAATAAGCATGTTGGAGATGAAGCCGTGGACTTTTTGGAAATTTCGATATGCTTTCTTCTAATAATCCTTTCAAAAATTTATACCACATTTTCTTCTCTTCTTGTATATCCTCAAATCTTGCAATATTTAAAGATAATGTATGGCATATGCAGCTATCAGACGACTTTCGACAGGATTTGGTGTGATATCGAAGTAATCCTTCAAGTTCAATTCGATTTTGAGGATGATAGATCCGTTCAATCATTTCACAGACCACATAAATATGTCTTTCAATTAGTCTCACAGATTTTAGACGTCTGACATTAATTCTCATAAAGCCCCATCTTTGACGCGAAAACAATGCGTAGTATGCATAGGCTGCGAATGGAGCCACACAAAGAAAAAAGTACACTCCAAGATCATCATTATTATCCTTCTCAATAAATGCTTGGAGACATGTTCCTAATGAGGCCCAGAACACGACAGCTTCTCCGCAAGTTGCATAGATTGACACTGTTGGATTGAAATACCCTTGGGAATAATATCTCCAAGCCAAGACCAAGATCCAAACAATTGTATAGAGGATGATAAACGTCTTTTGAGAATCAAACTATCGGGGTTAGGAAAATATATAAAACATATTACATCGCCATCAAGGGTCGTATAGATGGCCAGGGCAATTTTTATAGCAAGTTTAAACATCCCAAGATTAGATTGAGGCCCTGCAAAAGGAATGTCTGAGGCCGGGTTCTCATCGATATGCAGAAATTGCGCTATTAAACACAAAGGTACAAAGACTGCAAGCGCCATAGCTGCAAATATTGTATTGACTAGATTATATCCTTCATAACAGTTTGAATCTGACTTGAGAGAGTCATCAGTAGTACAGATAAGCGCCTCAAGAAAGGTGTTGAAGATCGGAATTGGAGCAATTGTAATCAACAGCAAAGTGTAATAACTCACTAAGCGAAGAGTATAATAGACGACAGTTGAGCTCTTTCGTTTGCTTTCTTCAAATTTCCAGAGGATAACGACCAAGCATAAAAGAGCAACCAATTGAACAACACATGAAAGATAAAGGAAGGCGTAAAAGAAACTGCTATCCCCTTGTCTGAAAAATTGGTCAACCTTGAGGGGAAAAGTTATTCGTTTTGAATACAACTCCAAAATACCTGAAAATACATTATGATGTCTCGAGGATATTGAGCAAACGAGGTATTCCACAGAAAAGTAAAGGCAGGATGAACGGCAAACCATAGAAACTGGCCAGCTTCAACAATAAGGAGGAGATTGAACAAGTAGACAGATGTAAGTTGACATTGAAGGAGCTCATGCATAATGGAGTACGTCTAAGTAGAAAAGATAAAGTTGAGAAATAAAGGGTTGATAGAAGTACTGCAAGTTTGGTTTTGGCCTTGAATTTGGTGAACCAAGAGTAGCGCGGATTTTTGAGTATTTTGTTGATTTTGAACATAACGAGGGATTCCTGATTGTTTTGTGGAACTACTACTCAAATTCGCTGTGAGTGTTTTTATTAATAGGTTTAAGAATTTGGGTTCAAAGACTTTCCGATTCAAAAATCCTCTTGTTTTAAATTTTTAACTTGTAAAACGTTGGGGTCAATTTTGAACCAACCTTTCGAAAATCCTTCAGCAAGATTGACGTTCCAAAGCAACTGTCACCCCCTTACAGACTTGGAGAGCTTGAAAAGACTTTGAGAGTGCAGAGGATTGGATTTTGAAAGAGAATTAAGCAAGATCTTTGGGATGAGTTTTTTTCGCTCTCAAATCTTTCTAGAGACCTTTAAATTACCAAATGAAATTGCCTGAAAATATTTAAGCATCCCCCATGAAAATTTCATGTAAAAGGTGAAAGATCTGTCTTGAGCTGGCTTTGATCCTGCGTCAGGGTTCACCAGTTTGCAGAGTTTCTTTGAAGGTTAAAGTTGTTTGAGTCGCAAATTTTGGAAAATGGTTAATTAAGGTGATTTATTGCGCAGTTAAATAATTAAGGGTC
>Ga0182738_1000523_pt1 | contig 53370 bp, 31 predicted proteins | sample eDN5th30CBELigMG_FD_128876 | JGI IMG/M metagenome (GOLD analysis project Ga0182738, IMG submission 128876) | Enriched Miracle-Growth compost microbial communities from Emeryville, California, USA - eDNA 5th pass 30_C BE-Lig MG (version 2)... ... | reverse complement strand
TGAAAACCTCCGTGTGAGCTGATGCCGATCGAGTGTTGTCACCACACAAACACCGGAATTCATCAGAGATTTTCACACTTTCAGGCAATTTTCTCAAACCAGCTACGCTGGTTTAAGGTCTAGTGTCATTGAAGAACTCACACAAAAATTGAGTCAGCTGAAATGGAACGTGATTCAACAGGATGTCGCAGAAATGGATCCTGCATCGGCAGCAATCTGCGACCACCGACCCGGCCGACCAATGACAAAGGCTTCGAAGATGTCGTCGAGCGTCATTTCGGTCATGGAGAAGGAGATGCCCTGAGATGACAGTTGACCGAGAAATCTGGAAATGCCGTCGATGACGACTTCCACCTGCTCTCCCAGCCGCTGTACATCCAGCAGACCTGCGGGTGCAGGATGTCGACAAACAAACTCAAGCGGCAACACAACCCGTTGCACTTCTTCCCGGAGTGTCTCAGTCGCCCCCTGTCGAACAATTCGACCGCGGTCAAGTATGGCCACTTGGTCCGCAATTGCTTCCACTTCCGCCAGCAGGTGCGAACTGTAGATCACAGTCCGGCCTTCCGCCTGCAGGTGTTCAACGAGCTCCCGATTGAATTCCTTTCGTGAGACGGAATCCAGCCCCAGAGCGGGGTCATCCAGAATGGCAACCAATGGAGCATGCGCCAGTGCCACAACCAACCCCAATTTGACACTTTGTCCTTTTGAGAGTCGGCTGATCCGCGTGTGACGGGGAATTTCAAACCGCTGCAGATATCGCTCTGCCAACTGCGGGTTCCAGCTTGGATAGAAGGGTTGCAGGAAACGGCAAAGTTCCATTGCAGTCATCCAGCCATACATCGATTGATCTTCGGCAAGGTATCCCACCCTTCGTCGCAACTCCAACGGCTGCTTGAAGGGATCACAGCCAGCGATCTGAATCCCTCCGGCGTCGACAGGCATCAGACCGAGTAGCGACTGGATCAGCGTGGTTTTCCCGACGCCATTGCGGCCAAGTAGAGCCCATGTCTGTCCGGTCGGGATCTCGAAGGAGACATCTTCAAGGACATGATGTTTGCCAAAAGACTTACGCACATGTCGAACCGAAACGGCGATCTCGTTCATCGTATGTTCCCTCGATTGAATTCGACGATTGACAGAGCATCAGGTTGTTGCAGTCAGTTCACTCCTGCGATTTTTTCGCAGCGGTGAACGCGGCCGAGAGCATGGAACGCAGCTTTGATGCGGTAAAGCCGAGCATGGCTCCCTGCTGAATGAGTGCCTCAAACTCACGTTGAAACTTCTCTTGCTGCACTTTGAGTTGCGTGTGCGTCTGGCCCTGGCGGTGAGTGACGTATGTCCCATCACCGTGCCGCAGTTCAATGAGTCCTTCTGCCGCCAGCCGCTCATAGACACGAAACACCGTGTTGACGTTGACTGTCAATTGTTGGGCCAACTCTCTGACAGAAGGCAGCTTTGTTCCTGCGGCGAGAACACCTGAGAGGCATTGGGAGCGAACCTGCTCAATGATCTGCCGAGAGATCGGCACCGACGATCCTCGTTCGACGTGCAGAAACATGCGTTCCTCGCTCAAGTGTTCACAGTAGTATAACAGTAGACACAACGGTGTCAAGGTGAATTTCACTCGCACAGAACAGCCCACTCTGTTGGGCGCATGCGATGACTCGCTCATTCCGCTGGCCGCCAGGAATATTCCTGAACCAGAATTCCTCCATCTCTTTTGATCTCGAACGTGATCGCACCCGATGTGGCGGTGTTCAGCAGTCTGCATGTTTCGGGAATGCCGGCCAGATGGGGCAATCGGGGGGTACTGCTGCTGACCACCGCATAGTCGGGATTGGACCATTCATACAACTGCAGGACGTTGGCCACTCGTCCTCCATGATGCGGTGAAAGTAAAATATCTGTCTTCACTGCGGGCAGGGCCAAGACATCTTGCAGCCCTTCTTTTTCGAGATCGCCGGTCAACAGAATGCGGCGCCCGGCAAACTCCATCAGCAGAACCAGACTGGTGGCGTTGTCGCTGCGAGGCGAGATGTTCGGTGGAGGATAAAGAATCTGCAACTCAGGGTTTTGTTTGGCAGGGTTTTGTTTGGCAGTCCGTTTCGGCAGCAGACGATCTTCCGCCTGCAGAAGGTGAATGGGAATCCCTTTACGGGCCGCCTGTTCACAAAGATCGGCAACACCCTGTTGTTGAAGGTCGAGAAAATACGAAGACACAAACAACTCTTTGACCGGAACTTTTTCCAAAAGTCCAAACAGGCCGCTGAAGTGATCATGATCCGCATGTGAAACGATGACGGCATCCACCTTGTGCAGTCCCCGGGACCAGAGAAGATTGCACAACGCCCGCGCAGCCCGGTCTCCATCACCAATTGTGCCCGCGTCGTACAGCAACGTTTCCCCATTGGGAAATTCGATGAGTGTGGCCAGTCCGTGGCCGACAGACAGAAATGTGCAGCGCAAGAAATCTCTTTGAACGGGCAGAAACGGGAACAATAACCCCAGCCCGCACCAGGCCAGCAGCGAGAGAAATCCCAGCCGGGCGGTGCGAGGTGTCCCCACCAGTTGCCAGGCCAATGCCAGCAGGGCATAAAATACGATCAGCCACCACAACGGAATTGCCGGGACATAGACGTGCCCCCACGAAACATTTTGTCCCCATTCCACAGAGAATTGCAGCAGCGTCAGGCTCCAGCGGAAGGGAACCGCCAGGACAACCGCACTGACAGGAAGCAGCAGGGCACCAAAGAGCAGCAGATAACCCAGTCCCAGCACAAGGCCGATGTAAGGAATGAGCAGCACATTCAGAATGATGCCGATCGGTGCAATCAGATGAAACGTCGCAATGGTCACCGGTAAGGTGGCCAGCATCACGGCCACGGTCATGGTGTACGTTTCCCGCAGATACTTGCGGGCTGGCTTGAGATGCCGTTGAACGGAGTTCAGTTCATCCATCAATCTGGTCAGTGAACCCTCTTCCGGCGCTGCTGTCTTTCTCCAGTCGTTCGACCACAAAATGGCTCCCACTGCCATAAAAGAGAGTTGAGCACCAATGTCGAGCAGGTCGGCAGGATGCCAGATCAGCAACAGCAAAGCCACCAGTGCCAGGGCATTCATCCGGTCGATTCGATTTCCCCGCAACATTCCCAGCGAGGCGATTGTGGCCAGCAGGCCCGCCCGCAGCACGGGGGGACGCAGATCGGTGATAAAAACATATGTCAGAACGGTCAACAGCAGGACGATTGCGATGGACCGGGCCGACAGTTTCGCCAATCGGCAGAGAGCCAGAACCAGCCCCAGCAGAATGCCGACATGCAACCCGGAGATCGCCAGCAGGTGCATGGTTCCCGTCTGGGCGAACTGGTCTTGTAATTCGTCGGTCAGCAGGGTCCGGTCACCAATCAGCAACGACGACGCCAGCCCACATTGCTCAGGATTCAACCGGGAAAACAGAATCTGCAGGCATTCATGGCGAATGGCTTCCCGCCAGCGGGCAATCTCCCAGGACAAAGTACGGACGGCGGCCATCTTTTGAATGGCGACGGGATGTTCCACTCTCAGCAGAGCACTGATCCCCTGTCGGCGAAGAAACAGGCCGTAGTCCATGCTGCCCGGATTCTCCGGCGGACGAGGCTGGGCAAGTTGTCCTAAAACTTCAACACGATCTCCCACCCGGACATGGACCAGATGACCGGAGACATCCATCCGGCAATTTCCTGAAATGGAAATCCAGTTCCCATCCTCTTCATAGGCTTCGCAGTACAGTCTGCAGGTCGAGCGATCCATTTCCATCCAGGATGGAATCCTCGGACCGAACTTGCTTTCCAGAATTTCCACCGGTGAAGCAATGATGCCGCGGATGCGGATCGTGATGGCTTCACTGGTCACGATGGAAGAAACATCATTCTGGGCACGAATATTCCAGTCCAGGTGCTGACGGACTCCGCCGGTGACAGCCAGCAGCCACAATGCACCCATCGAGGCCAGCCTGTTCCGCCATGGGCTGCCCTGACGTCTCCCCACATCAAAGAGAATGGCCGCACAAAAACCAACGATGGAAAGCATCCACCAGGCGTGGAGCGGGATGTTCAAATACTGGTCCAGACAGATCCCCAGGGCAAATGCCATCGCTGCAGCCACAGCTGGGCGATGCCGGAAGCGGACGCCGGTGCTGCCTGATAAGAATTCGCGCCGGACGGGCTCATTCATGATCTGGAAAGTCCCTTTTCGTCCAGAAACCCGTCCCCGGCCATCACCATTCCACGCTGGGTTGTGTCTGGATTTTTATGGAACGGAATTCTCAGGTGACTTTTTTGGCATTTGACCGGTTGTCTCTGTTCCCGATTTCTCTGTTGCGGACTTCTCTGTTGCGGATTTCTCTGTGGAGGGCTTCTCTGTGGAAGACTTCGATTCTGTCTGGGGGATTTTCCCGGCCGACGGTGTTGCAGATGGTAATGGTGTTGCAGATGGTAATGGTTCGACCTGAATCATTTGTCCCGTCAACAGTCGCAGATAATAGGCTGCCAGAAAACGCTGGGAACACTGGGGATAGTCCTGGATCAATTTTTGAAGTCGCTCTCTGGCCTGATCCAGCTGGCCCAGTTCCAGTTCTGCCAGGGCGGATTGCATTTGCAGATGTCCGATTCGTTCCGGGATTTCGATTGTGGCATTGGCTGCCATGCGAGCGGAAATAGCGGGCCAGAGTTCGTATTGAATCGGGAGACTGAGAGCTGCGAACGGCATTTGCAGTAACGATTGAATCGCCAGACGAATGTACGACTGGTCTTCACTGGCCCAGAGCGTTAACGCTCGTTCCGCATTCCCCATGGCGAGATTGACATTGGCCGTCTGATGACGCCATTGGGCGGCCAGCGGCTGCATCTGGGGAGTGAGATCAGAGTCGAAGTAAGGCTCCATCCCTTCCAGAGTTCCCAGGGCTTCTTCAAACTCACCGGTCTGCATGAGCAGCGAGGCATATAGTAATTTCAACTCCGGAGTCCGTTCCATTTCTGTCCGGTCTTCTTCCAGGATCGCTACGGCCATGGCGGGGCAGCCTCGTTGCAAGGCGAGAGAGATCAACTGGGGACGCTGCGCTCCGCCGGCGCGGGCGTTCTCTACCTCGGTGCGTGCCTGTTCCACTCCCTGTTTTAATTGTTTATGCAGCTGGGAAAATTCTTCGGTCCGCTCTGCGGACACCATTCCAGCGGGAAACTCTTTCAGTTTTGCCTGCAGCCGTTCCAGCGTTTTGAGTGAAACATCCTGCTGCTGCTGGGAGAGATTTGCTTCCAACAGCAATTGTAAATCTGGAACAGCCCCGCCGCTGGCAATGACCGCAGCATAGGTTGCCGCCAGAATCTGTGGATGATAGCCCGATGGATCGGCCGTGACTCCTGCAGACTGACTCACCTGCTGCTGAATCTGCCTGAGAACTTGATAAGCGCGGGCCAGCACGCGATAGGCCAGAGGATGATTGGGATTTTCCGCGAGTGCACGTCGGCATTCTCGTACCGCCAGCATGGCCAGTCCGGTTCCCTGTTCCACCGGCAACCGTCCACGGAGAGCCATCAGCAGATTGTCATAGTGTGCAGCCAGCTCCGCAGAGGGAGGAGCCAACTCGCGCCTTTGAATCAGCCAGCGATCATAACGCGAGACCGGAAGGGGCCAGACGCCCTGCAAGGGAGTGATCTGTGGTGGCTTGACTGGACGGAACGCCAGTTCCGCATAATGCGACATCGAAAAGTTGCGGGCATGCTGCAGGAGCGGTTCGTCCTGCAGATCGATACGGGTGAAATTCGCGCCTGCCGAGCCGAGCCCCGTCATCACCCATTTGGGATTTTCGAGCATCCGAATCATCGGTTCATAAGGAGGCGGCGACCCCCACAATCGCACCAGCACATCAAACGTCTGATAGTTGGCCAGCGTCTTTCCCCAGACTTCCGGATTGACGGGCTTTTCGGGGGTTGAAGAAGTAAACAGGGCGGTCCGCACGTCCTGATGTGTTTTCAACAGATTTTCCGACCCCGAGGTATAAAGCGTGGCCCGACTATCAATGAAGGGCTGCTTGCCAATCCAGATCAGGAGATCCCCTTGCGAGGGCAAGGTGGGAAAAATCCGATCGGTATAGCTGTGAGCCACGACTTCATTCTGAAGGCTCTCAATACGTGCGGTCCAGCGGGGGTCGAGTCCCAGTCCCAGACGTCTGGACTGCGGCCCCATGAAGGCACCGTTGATAGAGAGATAGGCGATCAGGAAAAAGGACAGCACCATGGCGGCTCGCCCGCCTCGGCCCCACAACACGCTCAGTCGATCGATGCGATAGTCCATCGAAAAATGGGTCCGATACCAGTCCTGACCGTTGATTGTGGCAATCACGGCATTGACCACCGCACTATCGCAGACAAACTTTCCATCGATCAGCGACAGCAGATTGACTCCCAGCCACATGGCCAGCCATCCCAGATTCAACCTTTTGAAATTCAACAGCAGTGTGAGGAATGAAACGCCGGTCAGCACTAACGAGGAGAGTGCATACACATCAAACAGTTTCCAGAACACGGGATCTTTCAGGCCATAGATCAATCGCGGAAAGAACTCGCTGATGATGTTGAAATCCTGCAGGGTCTGCTGTTCATTCCACAGGTGAATCATGTTCAGAAAAGGTTGAAACGGCCACGGAGTCAGGACCGCAGCCACGATGCAGCTCACCAGAAAAACTCCCCAGTCCCGGCGGCTTTGAGGTTGACAGTGAAGTTTTCGGGAAAGGGAATCTCCTGTTAAAAACAGACCCAGCAGCGCCAGTCCCGCCCAGGCTCGCGGGTCGCTGTTCATCCAGATCAGGAACAGGACGGGAACATACGGCAAGTTCCAACTGAAACGATTCAACGGTCCAAAGCGTTCCGCATTCGCCGGCAGCAGGCTTTCCCGGGACAGAAGAAACATCAGGATCGACAGTCCCAGGATGGTGAATGTCGATGATCCGGGCTGAAAGACCGGGAACAATGCCACTAATGCCAGCAGTCCACAACACGTTCCCCACCATGTGGAAACCTTGGGAATCCCCACGGCGGACAGAAAGAAAAAACTGATCGTCACGGTGGCGGAACAAAGCAAAGTGAGTGCGGACATCCCCAGCAGAGAATGCAGCCCCCCCAGCAACAGGTCCGAGAACCACCCGGAATTCACCCAGGTACGGCCCTCGGCAGAGGCCGAAAACACGTCCGCCCGAGGAGGCAGAATTCCATGTGAAAGCAGATATTCTCCACTCCGGATATTCACCAGCAGCGGGCTTTCCGTAATGGTTGTCCAACTGAGAAGAACCGCCAGCAGACAGAGCGCCCAGCGGAGCATAATGTCGCCGCGCAGACATTCATCCTCCATCAACTCGGGAGTCAGTTCTTCGAAGTCCGGCATGTCTTCGAAAGAGTCCGAGTTTGCGGTTGTGATGGCCGCATCGGTCATGGGCAATTTTGCATCGGGATTGCTGTCAGCAGGAGGATCGGCAGCCAAGGTCGGACCTTTTTCAATAAGTTCGTCGTCAATGCTGGATCAGCACAGAACTGTTCTGCCGACCGCTGGAAAATATGGAATCACTGATATTTTTTGAAATGGCTGGGCGTCGGAGGCTGGACGGATTGTACCGAACTCGGCACAGTGTGCCACGATAAGACGTTGATTCGCATCAGGAAATGTCCTGCAATCGCAACGCGATGGGGCCTGTGCCAGGGAGCAAACCAATGACAGCAGAAACGATCATTCGCCACGGGCCACTGGCACGCTGGAATCGCCTTCCGCTGTATCTGCGCATTCTGATCGCCATGTGCCTGGGAGTTTGTGCCGGTCTGCTGCTCGGCAAGCAGGCCATTGTACTGGAAGTTCCCGCCCGGGTGATTCTGCAACTTCTGAGTGCACTGGCGCCGCCCTTGATTCTGATCGCAGTCACGCACGTGTTAATGACGACAGAGGTGGAAGGCAAAACCGCCATGCGCCTGGCATTTCTGCTGATCCTGAACACCACGGTCGCCATCTTGATCGGACTGGCCGTCGCCAATACGCTGCAACCAGGAACCTGGTATCCACTGACTCCGCCGGAGAAAAAAGCAGCCGATGCTGAACAGTCGCATCTGGAATTAATCGTCGACAATATCCCCAAAAGCCTGCTGGGGCCGCTGGGAGATCGCCAGAACATTATCGGCATTATCATTCTGGCCATTGCCTTTGGAGTGGCCCTGCGCAGCGTGCGGAATCGACCCGTCACAAATATTCAGGAACTGGTGGAGATTGCCTATCACGTGTTACTGGTGATGCTGCACTGGATTATTCAACTGGTGCCAATTGGCGTTTTCGCCATTGTCGCCAAGGTGATTGGGACGGAAGGATTCGCCCCGATCAAGGCCATGGGGGGATTTATCATCGCTGTTCTGCTGGCCTTGTGCCTGCAGGCTGGATGGTATTTGTTGAGGATCAAATTCTTTTCGTGGCCGCGGCCGCTGGACGTACTTCGCGGCATGCGCGATGCCATTGTCATGGCGTTTTCGACCAGTAGTTCTACCGCGACCATGCCGGTGACTTATGCCTGCCTGACAGAGAAAGTGGGCCTGCGCGAAAAATCTGCCAGCATGGGAGCACTGGTCGGCGCCAACTTCAACAACGATGGAACTGCCCTGTATGAAGCGATGTCGGCCTTGTTCGTGTCTCAATTGATTGGTCAACACTTGTCGCTGGGACATCAGTTCGCCGTCGTGTTGACATCAATCATTGCTTCCGTCGGAGCAGCGGGGATTCCCGAAGCGGGACTGGTCACCATGACCCTGGTCTTTAATGCGGTCCATCTCCCCACGGAGTACATTGCATTATTGCTGACGGTGGACTGGTTTCTGGATCGCTGTCGAACTGTGATCAACTTGCTGGGAGATGTGAATACCAGCTGCCTGCTCGATGGGCGGGTGAAACCAGAATCCAAAATAATACAACCAATCCTTGAAGAAGAACCTCACCTTCCTTCTGCGTAGGAAAGTGAGAACAGAAACAAGGAACTGAAGCTCGATCTGCACAATCTGCAGCCTTAGCAGCAATTGGTACTGAAGGTGGGCTACCGGCTGAAGACGGTAGGGTCGTGAGCTACGGACTGGAAGTTTTGACGCTCACTTCAGCCTGTCTTGGACAGTTTTCGACAATCGGCTTGGAATCGGGCCCAAGACAAAGTCTATTTTATAAGAAGCCTTCAATTTGGAATTGAAGGCTTCCGAACGGTAGAACCTAAAGTTTTCGCCTGAAGAAGAGGGTTTTAGACCTATCGTGAAGATAATAAATGACTCTTGCCCAAACGAGTGGCTCCCATGAAATTGTGTACCCCAAACAGGTCATCTCCGGCCACCTTTAAGCGGTCCGCACAGCTGGCTGCTATTCACCCAGACTCATCGTCACGGTCTTGTGCTCGGTGTAGTTGGCCAGGGCGGCTTCGCCCAGCTCACGTCCCATGCCGGAAAATTTAAATCCGCCAAAAGGAGCAGCCACGTCGAAGACGTCGTAGCAGTTCACCCAGACGGTTCCTGCCCGCAGAGCAGCAGCCACACGATGAGCTTTCTGAACATCTTTCGTCCAGACCGCAGCGGCCAATCCATAAAGCGTCTTGTTGCCACGTTCGATCACTTCATCGAGATCTTTGAACGGCAGCACGCTGATGACCGGACCAAAAATTTCATCAACGGCAATATCCATGTCATCGCTGACATTGTCGAAGATGGTCGGCTCGACGAAGAAACCCCGCTCGCCGTGGCGCTTGCCACCGGTCACGCAATCGGCCCCCTGCTTCTTGCCGCGATCGATGTAATCCATAATCTTATTGAACTGATCAGCATCGATCTGCGGGCCTTGCGTGGTGGAGAGATCAAAAGGATTCCCCAGCTTTCGCTGACTGACCAGATTTTTCAGCTCCTGAACGAACTCCTGATGAATCGCTTTTTCCACAAACAACCGACTTCCGGCACAACAGCACTGACCCTGATTGAGGAACAAACCGAGTTCCGCCCCCGCCACAGCTGAAGCAATATCGGAATCTGCAAATACAATGTTGGGGCTCTTGCCTCCCAGTTCGAACGTGAGACGCTTGAGCGTTTCGGCAGCGTCCCGCATGATCATCTGTCCGGTTTCTGTGGAACCGGTAAAGGCGATTTTGTCGACATCCGGATGCTTCACCAAAGCGGCTCCCGCATCTCCAAAGCCGGGCACCACATTGATGACCCCCTTGGGAAACCCAGCTTCCAGGGCGAGTTCCGCCAGGCGTAAACAACTCAGCGGAGTCTGTTCCGCCGGCTTCATGACGATGGTGCAACCAGCTGCCAGTGCCGGTGCCCATTTCCAGGAGACCATCAGCGCGGGAAAATTCCAGGGAATAATCTGCCCCACGACACCGACCGGCTCACGCCGGGAATAGCAAAAATAATTGCCGCGAATCGGAATGGTCTGCCCGCACAGTTTATCTGCCCAACCCGCATAGTAGCGGAAGCAGTCAATCACCATTGGCAGATCCCCGTTCCGGGCTTCGTTGAACGGTTTGCCGTTATCGAGAGTCTCCAGAGCGGCCAGTTCATCAATATGTGTTTCGATCAAGTCCGCCAGCCGATGCAGCAACTGACCGCGGTCACGGGCATCCATTTTCGGCCAGGGGCCTTCTTCGAATGCCTTACGGGCCGCCTTGACTGCCAGATCGATATCCTGAGCGTTTCCCCGCGCAACATCGGCGATTTTCTCTTCCGTGGCAGGATGAAACGTCCCGAAGGTTTCTCCGCTGACAGAGTCCTGCCATTTGCCATCAATCAGCATCTGAGTGCGCCGAACCTGGGGCGGGGTGATTGAATTTTTCTGGGGGGCAGCCGCAGTGGACATGAAGCATTCCTTTTTTTGAAGAGGTTAGGGAAAAGAGGTGAGGGGAAGCGAGACCCGTTCACTTTTCGCCACTTTTTGAGAGTTCCTCGTAATAACTTTTCACGAATTCAGAATATTGTTCCGGAACGGGATCACGATCGATTGGAACGAGTTTACGATCTGGATCTCGTCGTGCAAGTTCTTCGGCAATCTGGGCTTCCAGTTCAATCAACGGACCATAAATCGAAGTACGCACCAATTGCCAGTCCGGCTGTTTGGAATGCCGTTTGATGTTGACTCGTTCCTGACGGGCACGATCGCGAATTGCCGCAGCCTGCGCCCGAAGTTGTGAGGTGGGCAGCATTTCTTCGACATTCTGCAGTCGATTGGACCAGTCTGAATAGGAATCGCCCGAAAGCGGCCCATCTGAGGGACCGGTACCACTCCCATTCACTGCCCCACCCAGCCCCAGCATCTGCTGCAAACGCTGATCTAATGAGTCTGCCAGAGGTGGGATCTGAGATTCACCCGATTGGCCGCCTCCACTCTGTCCTGGTTGGCCCTGTCCCGGTTGACTCTGTCCCGGTTGGCTCTGTCCTGGTTGGCTCTGTCCTGGTTGACCCTGTCCCGGTTGGCTCTGTCCTGGTTGACCCTGTCCCGGTTGACTCTGTCCCGGTTGACTCTGTCCCGGTTGGCTCTGTCCCGGTTGACTCTGTCCCGGTTGGCTCTGTCCTGGTTGACCCTGTCCCGGTTGACTCTGTCCCGGTTGACTCTGTCCTGGTTGGCCCTGTCCCGGTTGACCCTGTCCCGGTTGACTCTGCCCTGGTTGGCTCTGTCCCGGTTGCCCCTGTCCCGGTTGACTCTGCCCTGGTTGGCTCTGTCCTGGTTGACTCTGCCCTGGTTGACCCTGTCCTGGTTGACCCTGTCCTGGTTGACCCTGTCCCGGTTGGTTCTGCCCCTGCTGGCTGGTGTCGCGGGTGGGCATTTCCTCAGACGGAGATTGCGATTGAGAAGATTGCGATTGAGAAGATTGCGATTGAGAAGATTGCGACTGACCTGCACCAGTGGCGTTTTGCTCGCCGGAAGGACGTTCTCCGGAGGTTTTTTGTTCGTCGGAAGACTGGCCCGGATGCATGGGACCATCTGCAGCGGATGAAGATGAAGTCTCCGGCTCGGACGGGTTGGGCTGTTCTCCGGATGGAGCTGTTCCAGGTTGACGGTTCCCGGGTCGATCAGCGGGCGTTCCAGCTGGACCGGCGTCGGTGTCATTCAATGCCAGTTCCTGCTGGAGTGCCTGTGACAACTCTGAAAGTTGCGATTGAGCCTGACGCAGAGCCTCGGTTTCATTACCTAGAATACCATCCGCAGCATCTTCGATTCCGCTTTTCAAATTCTCAATCCCGGTTCGAGCCTGTTGTTCCAACTCTTCCAACTGGTTTCGGAACCCTCGCTGAGTCAGTTGCACAATGGACTCCAGTGCTTCTTCGGGGGCCTGCTGCCGGAGTTTTCGAACCGTGTCATACAGTTTTTTGGACAGCAGCGGTTCGCTGGTTTCCGCATCTTCAATCAGGTTCTTTGTGCGTTCCAGAATATTTTGCAACTGGTCTCGTTGTTTTTGAAAATCTTCTGCAAGTGAATCCGCTGGAACAGTTGGAGCGTCTCGCAATGAACGTTGCTGCTGCGGCTTTCGATCGGTGGACTCCTTCAATTTTTCAGCGAGCCCGGTTTCTTTTTCCGAGAGTTCACGAACATCATTCCGCAGCTCTCGGAGGGCTTGATCGAACTGACCGGCTGTCTTTTGTCGCAGGTGGTCTTCGAGTTGCTGCAGTTGACGTTCGGCCCGGGTCCCTTCTGTTAATGCCCGCGATGTCTGTCCGGCCTTTAATGCTTCGGAAGACCGCATCACTCGTTCGCGGGCCTCATCCGCCTGCTGGCGGGCTTCGTTCATCTGTTGCTGATTCTGTCCCTGATTCATCTGTTCACGAACCTCATCCAGGTTTCGCAACAGATCTTCCTGTTCCGACTGCAGGCGTTGCAATTGCCGCTGCAATTCTTGTTTTTCGGCTTCCGAGGGAGCATCCCGCAAGGCACTTTCCAACTCGCGAATTCGTTGATTCAAATCTTCCTGCCGACGTGCCAGCTCCTTGAGTTTCTCCAGCACCTGCAAAGCGGCCTGAGCAGCGGCCGCCTGTTCGGTCTGTGCCTGACGTTCTGTTTCATACCGGTCCTGATCGTTTTTGAGTTTGAGTGACTGCAATTGCTGCTGCAGGCGACTGGAAGATTGTCCGGACTGGCCTCGTGAAGCGGATGCCTGCTGAATCATCATTTCGCGAGCCTGCAGTTTTAGCAGCGACCGATAAGCCGATTGGGCAGAGGTCCGACCGGTGCCAATGGCAGAAATCTCATTCTGCGCGGCGGCAGTATGAAAAGCCGTGCTGGCAGCCTGCATGTGCTGAAGTGCTTCTTCAGCATGTTGTTTCAAGAGAGCGTCCTGCAACTCCGAATTCATCTGATTGGCTACCAGTTGAATTTGTCTTTGAGACTGTTCCAGCGTGGATGCTTCATCGGAAAACTTTTCAGAAGGTTGTTCGGGTTGTTCACGCCGTATGACGTTCCAGGCTGCTGTCACCACTTGTTTTTGAAGCTCGAGAAGTTTGCCTGCTCCCGATTCGCCGGCAGAATCCCCCTCACCGCCGCCGCCGGAAGAAGGTTGCTGACGAAAAATTTCTTCAAAGGGACGCACTTCCGCAAAGAAGAGATCGCTGAACGAGCGGCGGGGGTGACCATCCGGCCCGACATCATCCGCATAAAAATAGTAGGAAATCAGATCATCAGGTTTGGCCTGCATCTCCTCCATCGCCAGCAGATGTTCAGCATGGACTGCTTCTGTCGCAGCTGCGGACTTTGCAAAATCGATCGTTTCTTCTGTGCCGGAAGGAGTCTGGTAGATCAGTCCGAGACCTGTCAGTCCGAAATCATCCGAGGCCTGTGCCTGTACCTGAAGTTCCTGCAGGGCAGAGACTCTCAAGTCTTTTGAAGGGAAAGAAATCTTCAGATCGGGCGCGCGATTCGGGACGACAGTCACATGGAATTCTGTCGGATCTCGATTCATCCGTCCGGCGGCATCTCGCAATTGCAATTTGAACCGCTGTTCTCCGGGCGTCGTCAAATTGAAATCGATCGTTTTTAACAGGTTGTTGGCCGGGTCGGAGACCAGCGGAATTGAAGCTGCATCTTCCCCAATCAACTCCGCAGCATCGAGCGGCTTGTTGAACTGGCAGACCAGTTCCAGGTGAGATCCTTCCACAAGCGTAATGCGGCGGATGTCTTCGACTTTGTGCGGCGGGAGTTTCGTGTATTCCGGATAAGCAACGTTGGCGTCCGCCTTCAGCAATTCCGGATAGGCAAATGTCGTGACTCGAAACTCTTCCGAACATTCCCCGGCAAATTCCACATGATAGATCAGGTCATGCGGAACATGGGCGATGCGTCCGCCAAAAAGTGGATCATCCAGGCTTTTTTGCAGCGGCAAGCGGATTTCCTGATGCTCCTGATCCACCGCAACCAGCTCGACATTTCCGGGAACTCGACCCGGGAATCGAGCCAGTACCAATAGGCCGGTGTTTCGTTCCAGTTCCACATTTCCCGGTTCCACCAGTACCTGCCAGCCCGTGGCAGCGGTATTGTTGATGGACAGGGCTTCTGCTCCTGCTGCAGAATGTCCAAAATGTTTGAGGTGACGAAGCATGGGGACCAGCAGCACCAGGCAGGTGATCAGTGCTGCGGCGTGTGCTCCCTGGGCAATCCATAAGCGTGACGCCGCCACCGCACGATGCCATCTTTGGCTTCGCAGTTGAGAAAAGACTTCGGACAAGAGTTCCGACTGCAAAAATGAAAAGTCCCAGTCGTGTCCCTGCGGCTGCTGCTGAACGGCGGTGATCAGTCGAGAATCGAGTTCGGGGAATGTCTTTTCAATTAAGACGGCTGCAGCATGTCTGTCTGATTTCCGGCGAGAAGCCGCCACCAAGACGCTTAGAAACAGAATTGGAACGCCAAAGAGCACGACGCTCCATGCCAGTGACGTCATCTTCATTGATGACAGGATGAAGATGGCTGCAGAGAGAATTGCCCAGCCGATCGCCCCTGTCCAGAGCCCCCGCAACAGACGCAGGCGATTCGCCACCTGATCCAGCCGACGTATTAAACGAAGATCCGCCATGTTCATTCCTTCGATCAATGGAGATCAGAATGTCACAATCAGCGTTTTACACAGACACCTTCACTGGAGTTTTTGACACACACTTCCAGTGGAGGTTTAGAAGCCCTCACAAAACTTGCAGCGAACTTGCTCGCGGAAAGGAAACGTTCCTTGTCCGGGAGGTTTTGTTCGCGGCACTTAAATATACTTCTACTTCCTCGACCGGAAATTTCAGTCAGAACTGAAACCGGCCGGTTCCACTACAACAAAGCCATTTCTGTATCATATCATATCAGATTGAGGGAGCCGTTGGGAAATCGCCGGGCCAAATTCCACTTTCCGGTGTGCTGACTGAGAGAGCACGAATCGGTAGTATCCAGAGACGATGCCATCAACAAGTTGATCAATTTGATCAATATCAATTCGGACAAATCATAAATTCGGACAAATCCGGGCGGAAGTCGACCTGCGGCCAGACGGTCATCTCATGCAGTTGGACGGGAGCCAGAGTTTGAATGTTTTTCTGTCAGCCAGCTTGATCGTACTGGGCAGTCCCCAATGGGGCGGACTCGCCCTGATCCTCAGCGTTCCGCTGTTGCTGCTCCTGCTCTGGGGCACCTGGCGGGCTCCATTGCCGGCAAACTGGAAATGGAGTTTGTGCTGTTTGAAATCACTGGCAATCGTACTGCTGGCCATCTGCCTGCTCGATCCGCGGTTCACACGCCATCATGCCAAGCCGGGGGAGAACATTGTGCTGTTGCTGGCGGATCAAAGTGCCAGCATGCAGATTCGGCGGTCTTCAACCTCTCCAGAGACACGGGGTGACTGGACCAAGCAGATGCTCGATCCGAATCAGACATGGCAGACGGAACTCGCACGGAACTTCAAAGTGCGGAAGTATCTGTTCGGTGACGGGCTGCATCGCGTGGAGAATTTTCAGGACGTTGAATTTCAAGCTCCAGCATCCCGGTTGGGAAGCGCTCTGTCCGGAATCCAAAGCCGGTTTCGTAGTCAACCACTGGCTGCCATCTTATTAGTCTCTGATGGAAATAGTACGGACGGTGCTCCGTCAAACCTGGAGCAGTTGGGGATTCCGGTCTTTCCGATTGTGGATGAACGCTCTTCCGGAATCCGGGATATCGGGATTCGACAGATTTCGGTCAGTCAGACAAATTTTGAAGACGCTCCCGTGACCGTTCAGGCAAATCTGGGGTTTGCAGGGGAACGGCCCCAGCAAGTGGTGGTGAGGCTGGAACCTCAGGCGGGCCAGGATTCCAACCCACCCCAGATTCAGACACTGACAGTCCCCCCGGAAAACGACCTGACAGTCCGTTTTCAACTCCAGCCGAAACGCCGGGGGGCTCTGTTCTATCAACTGAAAGTACACGCTGCCGATGACCCGGAAGCGTTCACAGACCCCGAAACTTCGCCGGAGGCCACACTGGCCAACAACGTGCGCTGGCTGGTGGTGAATCGAGAGACGCACATTTCCCGCATTCTGTATGTGGGTGGACGTCCCAACTGGGAGCACAAATTTTTGAATCGGGCTCTCAGTTCAGACCCGCAACTGCAACTCGTCAGCCTGATGCGGATTGCCCGTAAAGAAGCCAAGTTCGACTTCCGCGGACGGGTCGGAGAATCCAGTAATCCACTCTTTCGCGGCTTCAAACCCGATGCGGATGAAGAAACGGAAGATTACAGCCAACCCGTGCTGATTCGTCTGAATATGCGGGATGCCAAAGAACTGCGTGATGGTTTCCCTAAAGAAAAAGGGACGCTATACGAATACGATGCCATCATTCTGGATGATGTGGAATCGGCATTTTTCACGCACGATCAGCAGGCGTTGCTGGAACGCTTTGTGGCCGAACGGGGAGGGGGGCTCCTCATGCTGGGAGGGCTGGATTCCTTTCGAAACGGAAAGTGGGAACGCACCCCGGTGGCGGAGACGTTGCCAGTTTATCTGAATCGGACCAGCGACGGTCCCAGCGGAGAACTCACCTGGCAACTTTCTAAAGAGGGCTGGCTGGAACCGTGGTTGCGTTTACATGAAACAGAACAGGCTGAACAGGCACGTTTTCGAAATGCTCCCCCACTTTCAATCGTGAATGCGGTTTCGCAGATCAAACCGGGAGCCCGGCTTCTGGCGGAGGTTGTTAGTGCGGATGGAAAAACGAGTCCGGCTGTCGTGATTCAGCAATATGGCCAAGGCCGCACGGGAGCATTGCTGGTCGGCGATCTGTGGAAGTGGTCTCTGCAGGCGGACGATGTTTCTCAGGATGTCGGCGGCAAGACCTGGCGGCAGATGGCCCGCTGGCTGGTGGGTGATGTGCCGCAACGTCTGGAAGCCAGCGTGGCCCAGTCCGAAATGAATGGACATGGTGCCACAACAATTCAGGTTCGTCTGCGAAACCGGGAGTTTCAACCGGATGAAGGAAAGCCGGTCACCATCAGAATTCAACAGCCCGATGGAACACAGGTCACACTGGATGCACAGCCCAGCTTGAAAGAACCCGGCCTGATCGAGTCGCAGTTTGTCTCACGCCAGACCGGAGCCTATGTTGCGGAAATCTCCGTTGCGGGTGATGAATCGTCACCCGCCCAGTCAACTCAAATCGGCTGGACCAGCGACCCCGCCGCCGATGAATTTTCCACCCCCACGGTCAACGTGGCACTCCTGCAGGAACTCGCACGGAAGACCGGCGGAGACGTCATTTCTCAGGACCATCTGAACACGTTCATCTCCAGTTTCCCGGAACGGACCTTACCGGTCATGGAAACGGAAACGATCCCGCTCTGGCACACATCCTGGGTCTTGATGACAGTCCTGGCTCTGCTGGCCGGGGAATGGGGACTGCGGCGGTGGAAAGGATTGGCATGAACTCTGTGCTTTTCAAGAGGCATCTCTGCTGGCGGCAAACCTGCCTGATGATCGGTCTACTGCTGTCTGCTGCGATCGGACATTGTGAGACGTGCCGCGGTGATGAGCCACAACGAGTACGTGGCGACCTGTTGCTGATTGTCGGAACTCCGGGAACAGAAGAGTATCACGAACGATTTCGTCAATGGGGTGAAAAGTGGATCGCGGCTGCCGCAGCGGGCCACCTGCAAGTCACATCACTGGGACTGAAGACCGAAGAGGCCGCCACGCTGGACCGGATTCGCGAAAAGATCTCCGGCCTGGTCGACGAGAAGCAGACTCCACTCTGGATTGTCCTGATCGGGCACGGGACCTTTGACGGACAGTCTGCGAAGTTCAATTTGCCGGGAACCGACCTGGACCCGGAGATGCTCGAAGAGTGTCTGTCACCCATGAGCCGTCCGGTTGCCATCATTCAATGTGCCTCCGCCAGCGCCCCTTTTTTGCAGACACTGGCTGCTCCCGGTCGAGTGGTGATCACCGCGACCAACAGCGGGAATGAAGTAAATTTTTCCTATTTCGGGCAGTATCTGGCACTGGCCATCACTCATCCCGCAGCCGATCTCGACAAAGACGAACAGATCTCCTTGCTGGAAGCCTTCCTGTACGCGACACAACAGACCGAACAGTTCTATCACGGCGAAGGGCGACTTGCTTCTGAACATGCTGTCATGGATGACAACGGAGACGCCCGGTCTGTCTCCGCCGAAGGCTTCGACGGACTGCGTCCGGTCCGACGTCAGGATCGACAACATCTGCTGCCGGATGGTACGGTGGCCCATCAATGGATATTGGTCCCCAATGCCGTTGATGCCACCCTGAGCCCTGAAGTGATCGCTGCCCGGAACGAGATTGAGCTTCAAATTTCGGCTCTGCAACTGGCGAAACCGGAGATGCAGGCAGAAGAATATTATACAGCCCTGGAACTGCTGTTCGTGCAACTGGCCCGCCTGATGCTGACCCCGGAACAAACCACTCCCTGAAAGCATACCTTGAAAAAAGGATGGCTGGTTAGAACGCATTACTCCCGCATCGACCGCGTTCCGCCACACGGCGAGTTGCATTTCACCAGTTGAAACGCGAGCTGCGCGGGCCCAGGCCAGAGCAACTTGCTCTCGCTGGGAGATTCGAAGCCTTGGGAAAATTTCTGGAGCCGCTGGAGAACCCGCCGAATCGGCACCAAGACCTACCCAGAATTCATCACATCAGGACGCAGACCAGGAATGCCTCCGGCCCGTGAACGGGGACAAGCAAAGGGGGGCAGAGGCTCGCGATCAGACAACCGCCTGCACCTGGGCAGTTTTCAGGAGACGCGACGTTTCAGCGTGTCGAGCAGCACAGAAATCATGAGGACCGCGCCGAGGACAATCTTTTGATTGAAAGGATCGACGTTGGTCAGGTTCATCCCGTTTTTAATCACGGCGATGATGAATGCTCCGATCAGTGTGCCGAAGATCTTTCCTTGTCCTCCCATTAAAGATGTTCCTCCGACTACAACCGCGGCGATGACTTCCAGTTCGTACATCTGACCGAACTTCGGATCTCCGGCAGAGAGTTGTGACGTCAGGACAATCCCTCCCAGTCCGGCCAGCAGTCCGCATATCGTATAGACCGCTAACAGCACACGTTTCACCGGAACGCCCGACAAGCGGGCGGCTTCTTCGTTTCCACCAATCGCATAGAGATATCTTCCAAACACCATGCGCGACATGACGAAATGGGCAATAACATAAAGCACGATCATCAGCAGGATGGGATTCGGAACTCCCAGCGTTTTGCCTTGTCCAAGAGAGAAAAACGTGGTGGGAAGCTCCGGAATGGAACGCCCTTCCGATAACCGGAACGCCAGTCCGCTGGCCATCATCATCATCCCGAGAGTGACGATGAATGAGGGGAGCCGAAATGCTGCGACCAGGCAACCGTTGAAGAACCCGGCACATCCGCAAACAGCCATGCCTGCCAGCATTCCCATGATGGTCATTCCCAGGCTGGCAGATGCCCCCCCACCGTAGTCACGCATCACCAGAGCCGAACTCACCGACGCCAGCGCCACCAGCGAACCCACGGACAGATCGATGCCTCCGGTGATAATCACCATGGTCATGCCAATGGCAATCATGGCATAAATTGCAGTTTGACTGGCGACCCCCAGCAGGTTGGTCACCTTGAGAAAATCCGGCCAGAGATAAGCGGTGGGAATAACGCATTTCGAGCTTCCCACTTCAGGAAAGCGATCATAGACCGTCCAGCGTGCTGCCGCATCGTCCGCGGCAATGGCATCGATTCTTTTTCCCTGCTTTAAAAGAGATTCGATGGCCTTTCTGGCATCCGGGGCGGCTCCGCTCACATTCCCCAGTACAGTACAGCCCAACGCTTCCAACCGGGCCTGTGTTGCATTCGCAAAGAGAAGGTTCTGCTTTGTCCGGCGAGTGACAATGAGCACGCCGGCATCCCGGCCGTGGCGGGCAAAGATCCGTTCTGCCACCTGATCACCCGCACCGACCGTGGTGGGGACCTGCTGGCGAATGGTCAAGGCGCTAAACAGAACTCCCAGCAAAAGCAAAACGAAAACCATGCCGTAGTCGCGAAAAAACGCATGGTTCAGCAGAGATGTCAGCGACATATTCTTCGGCATTCTTAGTGCAACCTGGGCCAGTGCTTTGACAGAGTTCTAACAACCCGTCGAGGCCACGGAAAGTTCCATGATTTGAGTTTGAGTGACACGGGAGACATCCGAAATCTCTCCGGTGATTCGTCCTTCGTGCATGACCAGGATGCGGTCGCTCATGCCCATCACTTCCGGCAGTTCGGAGCTGATCATCAGGATCGCTTTTCCCTGCCGGGCCAGTTCATTCATCAGCAGATAGATTTCATAGCGCGCTCCCACGTCAATGCCGCGTGTCGGTTCATCGAAGATCAGAATCTCCGCGTGTCGTTCCAGCCATTTTGCCAATACCACTTTCTGCTGATTTCCTCCAGACAGGTTACGGACCAGTTGTTGCTGAGAAGGGATTTTGATGTTGAGCTGATCGACATATTTTGCAAAGACGGTACGTTCTTTGAAGGAGTTGACGACTCCGCATGTCGAGAGTTGACGAAGATTGGGTAAGCTGAAGTTGTCGCGTACACTGGCTCCCAGCACGAGCCCCTGGCTTTTGCGGTCTTCCGTCAGGAGACAAATCCCTGCCTGCATGGCGTCGCCCGGCTGCCGTATTTTCAGTGGCCGGCCATCCAGTTCGATCTCCCCTGCATCCGCACGGTCCGCACCAAAAATCAGACGGGCCACTTCCGTTCGTCCCGCCCCCACGAGTCCGGTCAGCCCCAGAACTTCGCCAGCCCGAATCTGGAAACTGACATCCCGGACAGCCATCCCGCGAGACAACCCCTGAACCGAAAGTCGGACAGGGCCGGGTTGATGGTGATGCTTGGGAAACTCGTGCTGAAGGTCGCGGCCCACCATCATTTCAATCATTTTCTGACGTGTCAGGTCTCCAATTAAAGATTCGCCGACACGTTCTCCATCACGCAGGATCAGCACGCGATCCGCAATCTCAAAGATTTCGTCCAGGCGATGACTGATATAAACGATCCCGATCCCCCGCTGTTTCAGTTGCCGGATCACAGCGAACAGCCGGGCCACTTCCTGTGGGGTAATGGTCGCGGAAGGCTCGTCCATCACCATGACTTGTGCATCTTGAGAAAGCGATTTGGCAATTTCGATGACCTGCTGCTGGGCCACGGAAAGCGTGCGACAGGGGACATCCAGCGGAATGGAGATGCCAATCTGCTGAAAGAGATCCGCAGCAAGTTGACGTTCACGTCGGCGGCGGACAAATCCGATGCCCGCTTCGCGTCCCAGAAAAATGTTTTCCCAGGGAGTCAACTCGGGAATCAGGTTGAACTCCTGATAAATAACGCCGATTCCAGCACGAATGGCCACAGCAGGACTGGAAAACTCGATTTCGTTTCCATTGATGCGGATGGTGCCGTCATCCGGTTGATGGGCTCCCCCCAGCATTTTGATCAGTGTACTTTTGCCTGCCCCATTTTCTCCCAGCAGCGCCAACACTTCGCCACGCTGTAAAGTGAGATCCACCCCCCGCAGCGCCTTGACGCCGGGGAACGATTTCCTGATCCCGCGCATTTCCAGCAACGCGGGCTGCCCCGGTAACTGCGTCACGGTCTGTCCAGAAGAATTCAAATGCCCCGCCCCAGAAGATGGACTGTTGAAAAACGTCCCCGATCATTTACCCGATCATTTTATCAGTGTGATTTCACCGCATCCAAGTTAAAATCCTGGCTGCCCGACGACGGGACACCCATTGTCAATGTTGTTTTCCGGTTATACTTGTCCGGAATGTATTGCTCTGATATCTCGGTTTCCTGGCTTTGCGGATCTTCGGGGTGAACTTTCTGTTTGCCGATAACACGCATTGCCGTAATACGTACATCGTAGGATCCCGGTTGCAGTTGCAACTCGTATTGTCCTTCTTTGATGTTGGTTCCGGCAGAAGTCCCTTCTCCAGACTTTGGCATGAACTCGATGCGTCCAGATGCCAACGGCTTTTCTTCAAAGTTGACCAGGCCGGAGATCTTCTCTGTGGCTGGCTTTGAAGATTGACACCCGGAAATGAGAACCGGAAAGATTGCCAGCATTACCAGCTGCGGTAGCGACATCACTTGCCCTTCCTGCAATGAAAAAATGACGAATCTAATTTAAGGTCTATTGATCTATCTTTTCATAATAAGAATTTGCTGATCTCGTAATTTATTTAAGTTGTGTCACACTTTTCAGTCGATAAGCAGCTCAAGTTTTGAGAAACGGTTTTTCAACCATCAAAACGCGAGTTGCGCGTGTACAGGCGAGAGCACCCCACTCTCGCCCGGTCTGTGCCGCATTTGTTCTTAGAATTCACCTAATGTCTCAGAACCGCCGGATGTCGAGGCCCCCTGCCAGGTCGCCAGATTGATGTTTTCAGAAACAAAGCGTACGGAACCATCACAAAGGACTGCCTGCACACCTCCGGTATGGCGACTGCGGGCACTGAAGACTTGCTTCCAGCAATCGGAATGATTTGGCCCGGCAGAGGCTTCGCACGTATAGGATGGCAGCCCCTGGATCGGAATATTTGGGCAATTCCGGCAGGCGATATCTGAGTTGGTGGAGTTTGGTGTATAATATGCGGTAAACCCACCCCCACCGACATTAAACGGTTTTCCAAGATATCCACTCCAATATCCGTCTCCCTGCGACGGCTTCACAATTTCGGACATCAGCAAGGTGTTACTGGTCCCGTCAAAAATATCAGCAAACCTGGCCCCTGTATAATATCCGAAGGGAGCACCCAGGAAGTTGGTCGTGCCTTGTATTTTCTGGCCCTGATTCGTGTTTCCAAGGTTAACCAGATAATTCATACGTACAGACTTCCATGTCGCGTTTCCAGGTTCGTTGATCGACGGTGCATCTGAGGGGCACTGCATGACCGTGACATTGGTCGTCATCAGTGTGCGCCCGCCCACAGTGTCTGCAGAGGCGTGCAAGTTGTCGAAATCAAGATTGTTGTATAATGCGCTTTGTTCAATATATGGGAGAATCTGTTGATACCAGCAGATGGTATCTGCGTTTTGCGATCCATCATAATAAACACTCCCCGGTGGCAGACGCCCGAATGTGTCAGCATAATTATGCATCGCCAGGCCAAGTTGCTTAAGATTATTTTTGCATTGCGAGCGACGTGCCGATTCGCGCGCCTGCTGGACGGCGGGCAGCAGTAGTGCGATCAGCACCGCTATGATTGCAATGACAACGAGTAATTCAATTAATGTGAAGGCACGTCGAGTATCACGAGAGAAATGCAACATCTGATGATCCTTTGTTCGACAGAACACGGAGAAGTGAAGTTGGACATTATCAGAGAATTCTCGCAGAAGCGAAACGAGTTTCGTTCAGAACGTACTGTTGATTTGTAAAAAGAGATCTTCCATCAGATTTTAAATTAAAGAAGTTTTCTGATGATTCAAAAGCTGGTTTATAATGCCGTTCCGGATGCCAGTTCCGGATCGTGCTGTGCATCTTCCTGATAATACAGTGCTGAGGGGATTAAAATCTCCGGCGGAACTTCATCGCCATTAAAATATCGCATCATCTGCTCAATCGTGGTCCGGCCGATACGGTCTGGAAATTGAATCGGGTCGCAGAGAATCAACCCGTCTCGAATGGCCTGCTTGCCGATCAGTTGTCCGTCAAAGCCGATGATTGTCACCTGGTCCGCTTTTCCGGATGCTTCCAGTGCCGCTCGTGCCCCCAGCGCGGAAGGGTCGTTGATGGCGAAGATCGCTGCCAGATCCGGAAATGATTCGATCACATCTTTGGCTGCCTTAAAGCTTTCATCTCGCACCGCGCCACCGTCCAGCGTGGTCACAACCTCAATCCTGGAAATTGAGGCTTCGGCGTTGTGAGCATCGAGCACCTCCCGGAATCCCTGCACTCTCAACTGGCAGGATTCCGCCTGTGGAAAATGCAGGATGGCCACTTTTCCACCTGAAACTGACAGGAGTTTCACCATTGCTTCGCCAGCCAGTTTTCCTCCTTGATAATTATCTGTTGCGACATGACAGACAACGGCCCCCTGGCTGCCGCCATACTTCATATCATTTGTAAAAACAGGAATCCCGGCTGCGTTGGCCTGTTGAATGGCTGGCCCGATGGACTGGGAGTCACAGGGGTTCAAGACGATGGCGTCCACCTCCTTGACAATGAATTCCCCCACCTGATCCGCCTGTTTTTTTACATCCCGCTCCGCGGAAACGATCAGCACTTCGTATCCATGTTGGCGTGCTTCGGCCTGCATGGTTTCGGCAATGGTTTTAAAGAAGGGATTCGTCAGCGTGAGTGCCGAGAAACCAATTGTGCCGCGTAAAGGTGTCTCTTGATCGCCTGCCTGCGCCGCAGCATTGGGAGCAGCTGGTCGCGCCTGCTGGCGGCATCCCGTCAGCAAAAGGCTCGCGGCCAGTATGAATGCGACTGAAAGACGATTCATCATCGGCTCCGACAGAAGGGCAAGAGACAAGAGAAATGCTGTCACAAAAATGCGGAGAACGGCTGACCTGAGGGTTGAATCTGCGTGGAGTTCAAGATATACATTAGTGAAATCGATTTCAAGTGTGAATGCAGAGGTTCGTTCAACATTTTTTGATTCGTGCTCAGTCCGCACAGATCTTGTGAGGCGAAAACCGTCCGCCGCATGGCAGAATGTGATCCATGTGATATTCATGCGCTCCAGTTAAAGCGAACTTATGAAGCTGTTGGAAAAATCAACCGTCCCCAATCTTCAGCGGGGCATGGCCATCCTTGAATTTCTGGCGACACACCAGAACAGTGCAACGATTGCTGAGCTGTCCGAGCAGCTGGGCTATCCCTCAGCTTCCGTCTTTCGCATCATGCAGGAGTTGGAAAATCTGGGATACCTGATGCGGGATCTCGCTTCCAAGCGGTACTCTCTGACCAGCAAGTTTCTCTTGCTGGGTCAGCCGCAGGGAGAAAGTCGCAGCTTGATCGAGGCCTCGACCGGAGCCATGCGAGGCTTGAACAGGCAGACCGGAGAAACCACCCAGCTTCTCTGTCTGGTGGAAACTCATTCCGTGGTGATCGAGCAGTTTATTTCGACATACCCGTTCAAATATTCAGCTCAGCTGGGGGCACGCTGTCCTGCCTATAGTTGTGCTCCGGGGAAGGTGATGATTGCGTTTCTCCCGGAAGACGAACGTGAGGAACTGATTTCACGAATGAAGTTCAAGCAGTTCACCAGTACGACGATTACGGATCGAACCGCGTTTCGTGCCGAGTTAGACCAGATCGTAAAATGTGGGTATGCGGTCGATCGTGCGGAAGGACTCGAAGGGATTCACTGCGTGGCGGCTGTCATTCGAGATCGTCACGATTTCCCAGCAGGGGCGATCACCATTGCCGCTCCCTCTTCGCGGTTGCCTCGTTCCCAGTTTGCGGAGATGGGGAAATGTATCACGGAATTCGCCCGGCAGGCGGAGGTTGCATACCAAAGTTAATGGCAGTTGACGGGAAGGAATCAGAGGGCGGGAAAAATTACAGATCATTCGATTTTCTGATCTCTGGTCGCTGCCCCTTTTGTTTACCAGATATCGAGGAACGACTGCCACAATTTTCAATCGAAACAGCAAAGGTTGCAGCATGAATTTTCTAAGTGAGATCACCGGGTCGTTCTCACAGCCTTGTGCGGGGAACCCGACCGTGGCTATGGTTGAAGCGGCCTATGAATATCATGGGATGGACTGGCGATATCTGAACTGTGAAGTTTCATCTCAAAATCTGGCGGACGCGGTGGCAGGTGCCCGAGCGATGAGCTGGGCCGGTTTTAACTGCTCTCTGCCGCACAAGGTCGCGGTGATTCCGCTGCTGGATGGCCTGGGAGAATCCGCGTCCATCATTGGAGCGGTGAACTGTGTCGTACGGCGCGGAGGTCGCTACCTGGGCGAAAACACCGATGGTAAAGGGTTTGTGAAGTCGCTGCTGGAGAAGAGCGAGCTGCAAGGGAAATCGCTGGTGTTGTTTGGTGCGGGAGGGGCTGCCCGGGCCATCAGCGTGGAATCGGCTCTGGCGGGAGCACGTACCATTCATGTTGTGAATCGTTCGATGGAACGGGGACTGGACGTTGTCAAATTGATCAACGAGCAGACCCCCGCAACAGCCACATTCTCTCTCTGGTCCGGAAAATTTGTGATTCCCCCGGAGACCGACATCGTCATCAATGCCACTTCGATTGGCATGGCGCCCGATCTTTCCGCCTGTCCGGCGATCGACCTGGATTCGCTGCAACCGCAGATGGTTGTGGCCGACGTGATTCCCAATCCTCCCGAAACGGAGCTGCTGCGAGCTGCTGCCAGTCGTGGCTGCTCCGTCATCGATGGCCTGGGGATGCTCGTCAATCAAGGGGTAGCGGGAATCAAATACTGGTCCGGAATCGATGTCGATCCAGCAGTGATGCGTGCCCGCCTGGAAGAGATTTTCGGAACGTCATCACTGTCCGTTCATGGTCGAAAGTAAGAACCCCTGACAGAACTTGCAGCGAATTTGCTCGCGGCACTAGAACGCCTGACTCCCACATTGTCCGTCGTACGCGTGAACACTCGCAGAGAGAATCCAACGATGAATCGGTCAATGCGGAATGAAGGCGGCAGTCAAGAGTAAGAAGCCCTCACAAAACTTGCAGCGAACTTGCTCACGGAAAGGAAACGTTCCTTGTCCGGGAGGTTTTGTTCGCGGCACTAAGAGATCTTCAATGAATATTTTTCTGTTTCGACATAGGGTGAGACGGTGGCTGCGGGTCATGTTGCTACCGGTGGTTCTGGCATGCGGAATGGTTGCTGTCTGTCCGGGAAACGAGCCCCTGCAAACGATTCACTCACAGCCGTCGTATGTCTTGCAGTCAACACAGGTGTCGCTGGCGATCACTCGACTGGGCGGCCACATGGCTCCGGTCACGTTCTATCGTGAATCAGCGGACCCGGTTCAGCCTTATTATCTTTCTCCCTGGCAGGACGAACCTGCTGCACCGATGCCGGCCGCAGTACTGAAACCGCTAAGAGGAGATTTTTTCTGCCTTCCGTTCGGGGATAACCAGGAACCGGTGCAGGGTGAACAACATCCCGCACATGGAGAAAGTGCCACTTCAGAATGGCAGTTCAAGGAAATGTCTCAGCAGGGAACTGAGGGAACTGTCCGTTCAATCGTGTTGACGCTGGAAACGAAAGTTCGTCCCGGCCATCTCCAAAAGAGACTGTCTCTGGTGGAGGGAGAAAATGTGATCTATTCCAGCGATCTCATCGAAGGAATTGCGGGGTGGATGCCGCTGGGGCATCATGCCACTCTCGCCATGCCGGACAAGGCGGGCGCGGTTCGTCTTGCCACCAGTCCCCTGCGATTTGGAATGACGTATCCCGGCATCTTCAGCCATCCGGAATCTGGGGAATATCAGGCACTGCAACCGGGTTGCCAATGGTCCAGCCTGCAGAACGTACCCATGGCCTGGAAAGGGGCCGCCGATGCGGATCTGTCCCGGATGCCGGGCCGCTATGGACATGCGGACCTGGTGCAACTGGTGAATAATCCAACACAAAACGCCGGTCAGCCGGCCTGGGTCACCGCGACATTCACCGATCAGAATTTCATCTGGTTTGCTTTGAAAGACCCTGTTCTGCTCAATTCCACAGTGCTCTGGATGGAGAATCATGGTCGGCACGGGTATCCGTGGAATGGAAGAAATCAATGCCTGGGAATCGAGGATGTGACCGCCTTCTTTTCCGCGGGACTGGAGACTTCCATGAAGGAAAACCTGCTGACAAAACAGGGCGTTCCCACAGCGGTCGAACTGGCAGCGGACAAGCCGCTGGCAGTTCGATACATCCAGGGAGTCGTCCGTGTTCCCGCGACATTTGATCAAGTCGATCATCTGGAATTCGGCCAACATGTGGTGACGTTCGTCTCCTCCCAGGGGGAACGGATCTCCACGCCGGTCCATTATGATTTTCTAAAATCAGGAAAACTTCCATAGCGGTCCATGCGAGCTTCTCACCACGAGGTCTCAGATTGAAACTTGGCATCAGGACGATCACGAATTCGAAAACAGGTGTTTTAGAGCAAGTTGCTCTGGCCGGAGCCCGCGCAGCACGCGTTTCGATTGATGAAAGGCGACTCGCCGTGTGGCGAAACAGGGTCGATACGGGAGTCATGCGCTCTGGAGCCGCAAACAAAACCTCCCAGACAGTGGAGATTTTCATTCCGCGAGCAGGTTCGCTGCACATTTTGTTAGGGGATTTTATGTCTCGCCAAATGCGTTTAAATTCCTGTTTGCTTCTATTGGTTCCGGTGTGGCTGATGGTCCTGCAGGCCGCAACCGGAATTGTCCAGGCCGAAGATCTTTCTCGATCCGCGAGCCTGGAATTCTTTGAATCAAAGATTCGGCCGGTGCTGGTGGAGCAGTGTTACGGATGTCATAACACGGCTCGCAAGCAGGAAGGGGGGCTGAGTGTCGATTCTCGTGGAGGTCTACTGAAAGGAGGAGACTCCGGCCCTGCTGTGATCCCTGGAGACCCCGGCAAAAGTTTGCTTCTGCAAGCCATTCGCTATGAAATAGACGGCTCCGAAATGCCGAAATCCGCTCCCAGGTTATCGCAGGATGTGGTCAGCCATTTTGAAGCCTGGATTCGAGAGGGGGCTCTCGACCCGCGCGATGAGCCTCCCAGTGCGGAAGATCTGGCGGAAGCGACTTCCTGGGAATCCACGATGGAAAGACGCAAGCAATGGTGGAGCTTGCAACCGATCGATCGTCCGTCCGTCCCCGCCGTTCACAACTCTGCATGGTGCCGGAATGAGATCGACAATTTCATCCTGTCCGGTCTCGAACACAACCAGCTTCAACCGGCACCCGATGCCGCTGCCGGGGTGTTGATTCGCCGAGCCTTTTTCACATTGACCGGACTGCCACCCCGCCCTGAGGAGATTGCCCGCTGGCAACCGAAACTGGAAGTTGAAAACAGGACTCAGCGGGACCAGAACTATGCCAGCCTGATTGATGAATTGCTGGCCCGTGCCGAGTTTGGAGAACACTGGGCCAGACACTGGATGGACTGGATGCGCTATGCCGAATCACATGGTTCGGAAGGAGATCCGGAGATTGGCCAGGCCTGGCAGTATCGCGATTATCTGATTCGAGCCCTCAATGCCGATGTCCCCTATGACCAACTTGTGCGGGAACACATTGCTGGGGACCTGCTGCAGACGCCCCGCCTGAATGAACAGTTGCAGATTAACGAATCGCTGATCGGTCCCGCACACTGGCGGATGGTTTTTCACGGATTCACCCCGACAGATGCACTGGACGAAAAAGTCCGCTTCATCGACGATGAAATCAATGTCTTCTCGAAAGCCTTTCTGGGACTGACGGTCTCCTGTGCCCGCTGTCATAATCACAAGTTTGACGCCATCAGCCAGGCCGACTACTACGCATTGTTCGGAATTCTCGGCTCCTGTCGTCCGGGACGGAATGTCATCGATCTCCCCGCCGTCCAACAAAAAAATATTGCCGAACTGAAGGCCGTAAAATCGCAGCTGCGAAACGAACTGGCCGCTCAATGGTTGGCACAACTTCCGCAACTCACCACAAACTGGTTCGACAAAAAAGAAGTGGGCAACAACAGCATCCTCGCCCTCTGGCAACAATTTCAACAACAGGTCACTGCTGGGACCACTCCGACCGATGCCTGGAATGGACTGATCGAACGCTGGAAAAAACGACAGCAGATGCTGGAGGATGTTTCTGCAAAGTCGCATCTTTACCACTGGGATCTGGGTGATCCTGCACAGGTTGCCCAGTGGTTCTTAAATGGTCAGGGGTTGTCGGATGCTCCGGCAGCTGCGGGCGAATTCACAGTTTCACTCTCCGATGAAAAAGTTCTGTCCGAGATTTTTCCGCGCGGGATTTATTCTCATGCTCTCTCCTCCCGGCATGCAGCCCGCTTGAGTTCTCTGGAGTTTCCTGTTGATGGAGACCGCGAAGTCTGGATGCAACTTTGCGGGGATGGGGGTGCCCTGGCGCGTTACGTCGTTCAGCAATATCCCCGCAACGGCACCGTCTATCCCGTTGTTCGACTGACTCCGGACTGGCGCTGGGCCAAGCTCGATATGAGTTATTGGAAGGGTGATGATCTCTATCTGGAATTTGAAACCGCGCGAGATGCTCCGGTCCCCGCCGGCGGAGCGGATCGTTCCTGGTTCGGGGTCCGGGAAGTGCTGGTCACCAACAAAGGATTCACTCCTCCAGCAGCAGATGTCTTCGATCGTCTGGAAACGCTTCTGAATGCAAACGATGCTCCTCCCGTACAATCGCTGGCGGATCTCCAATTGCGATATCAGAACTCTGTCTCCTCCGCGATTCGCAACTGGCAGAATGGGACACTGACCGATTCACAAGCACTGTTACTGGACGCCTGTCTGCGGGAATCCCTGCTTCCAAACACGTTTTCAGCACTCCCGATGTTGCAGCCGCTGGTGGAACAGTATCGAAAACTGGAAGCGGAAATTGCAGTACCACAACGGGTGCCCGGACTGGATGAAACCGTTGGACGTGATCAACCGCTGATGGTTCGTGGCGATCATAAGCATCCAGGCGAAGTGGTTCCCCGCCGATTTCTGGAAGCGATTAGCCCCACTCCTTATCAGACACAGCTCAGCGGACGACTCCAATTGGCAGAAGATGTTCTGCACGAGAAAAATCCTTTAACTCGCCGGGTCGTGGTCAACCGGGTCTGGCATCATCTGTTCAGTCAGGGGCTGGTCCGCACGCCGGACAACTTTGGAAAAATGGGAGAGTTGCCCACACATCCGGAACTTCTGGACTGGCTGGCTCTCCGATTTCCAGAACAGGGCTGGTCCTTCAAAGCATTGATTCGAGAACTTCTGCTCTCTCATACCTGGCAATTGGATTCGACTCCATCACCGGAATCGCTGGCGGCAGATCCGGACAATCGCTGGCTCTCGCATGCCCATGTGCGCCGACTGGAAGCAGAGTCCATCCGCGATGCCATCCTGCAGGTTTCCGGCCTGCTCGATCGAACTCGCTTCGGCCCTCCTGTCTCAGGGACATCAAGTCGTCGGAGTCTCTACGTCGCTGTTCGTCGGAACTCACTCGACCCGTTTCTGCGCGTATTCGACTTTCCCGAACCATTCAGCACCACCGGCCGGCGAGATGTCACGAACGTCCCGGCGCAGGCACTCACGCTGATGAATGATGATCAGGTTGTGCGGGCCGCAGCGGCCTGGACGGCTGCCATCTTAAAAGCGGATTCCCCTGTGACCGAGACCGACCGTATTCAAAGCATGTTTCTGACTGCGTTTGGACGTCTGCCTGCTCCTGAAGAAATCGATTCGGCTCTTCGTTTTATCGATCAATCTGAACGTCTGCATCTGGACTTGATCGCCCGGCAGCAACAATTACATCAAGAGATCGACCAGTTGTCGAATGAGATCAACCAGTTCTTGCAGTTGGCTCGGTCGCGAGGACCGGCAGAAGAACCAGCAACCGCGATTTCGCCACCTGTTCCGCTTGTCAGTTGGGATTTCGACGATCACTTCAACGATGCGATTCAGGGAAACAAGGTTCGACCTGTCGGGCAGGCGACACTTCAGAATGGCGCATTGGTCTGCCAGAAAGGAAGCCACGCCGTTTCGGAACCGCTGCAGGTCACCTTGAAGGAAAAGACGCTCGAAGCCTGGGTGCAACTCGATACGCTGGAGCAACGCGGTGGAGGAATCATTTCCATTCAATCCCGTAGTGGAGATGTCTTCGATGCCATTGTTTTTGGCGAGATGACCCCCGGAGAATGGCTCGCGGGAAGCGACTACTTTCGGAGAACCAAGGCTTTCCATGGGCCTCGGGAGCAAGAGGCTGCCGAGCGTCCCGTGCATCTGGCGGTCACTTACCGACTCGATGGCACGATCGCTTTTTATCGCGACGGTGTTCCCTATGGAACCCCCATCTCAAGCAGCGGACCGGTGGAATTTCCCGCAGGAAAAACCGTACTCACATTCGGCCTGCGTCATCTTCCCGCCAATGCAGAACGGGCGATTTCCGGTCGCATCCTGCTGGCGCAGGTCTATGACCATGCTTTGAGTCCGGAGGAAATTCAGAATTCATTCCGTGCTCATCCACAGCCCATTTCCCAGCAGCAACTCTGGGAACGTCTAACGGACAAAGAGCGTGAACAGATCACCACGTTGCGAGACCAGAAGCAGATGCTGCAACAACAACTCGATGCCATTCCTTCTTCCAGCAACACCTCCACTCAGACTGCCTGGACAGACCTGGCTCGGGGATTGTTGCTGATGAAGGAATTCATCTACCTGCAATAAGAATTCATCTATCTGAAATAAAATGCCCGTTCCCGACACGAGATCGCATTCACTCCGCATCGACCACGTTCCGCCACGCGGCGAGTTGCGTTTTGTCAGGCGAAACGCGCGCTGCGCGGGCCAGAGCAACTTGCTCTAGATCGCCTGCACTCCGCATCGACCGTCGTGTGTGTGGGCGGACACTCGCAGAAAGAATCCAAGGATTCATCGTTTCGCTGCGGATGACAGCGAAATGATGAATCGGCCTGTACGGGGTGAATGCGATCCCAAGCAAACACTGCCATCAAGCAAACACTGCCATCGCGTCAACACGATTGAGGAGAACGTCATGTTTGAGACATTTGATCAACCCTTTTCACGTCGCAGAATGCTTCAGCGCTGTTCTGTCGGATTTGGAGCAGTCGCCTTACAGGGATTGCTGGCTGCAGAGCAGACTGCACACAGCGCCGAGCCCGCATCCGAAGTTGCTCCCGGCAGACTTCATCATACTCCGCGGGCCAAACATGTGATTTTCTGCTTTATGTCGGGCGGTGTCTCGCATGTCGATTCTTTCGATCCCAAGCCGGTCTTGAAATCGCTGCATGGCAAGCCGATGCCCGTCAAAGTGGAACGAACCCAGTTCAACAATAACGGGCAAATCATGGCCAGCCCCTTTGAATTCTCTCGTTATGGAGAATCGGGCATCCCGGTCAGCAGTCTGTTTCCGCACATTGGCGGCGTGGCGGATCATCTGGCCGTTGTGCGCTCGATGACATCGTCTGTTAACGAGCATGCCCAGGGAAACTTTTTTATCCATACCGGGTTTCCCTTCATGGGATACCCCAGTGCGGGGGCCTGGGCCGCTTATGGACTGGGAACGGAAAACCAGAATCTTCCAGCATATGTCGTGCTGCAGAGTGGGAATGCCGTTGCGCCACATGGGGGAGTCAGTCTGTTTAGCAACGGATTTTTGCCAGCTCAGCATCAGGGCTCCATTCTGGCAGCAGACCGCACACAGGCCATCCGCAATATTCAATCTCCCGATGCCGTTTCCGTGCAACGGCAACGCCTCGATTTCGTGCACCATTTCGATTCCCAGTTCCTGCAGGCCACGAAGAGTGATCCACAGGTCGAAGCAGCCATTCAAAATGCAGAAATTGCGTTTCGAATGCAGTCTGCTGTCCCGGATCTCTGCGAGATTTCAGGAGAAACCAAATCCACACGAGAACTCTATGGTGTCGATTCCGCTGATACGGAACTGGCAGGATATGCCCGGCAATGTCTGCTGGCCCGGCGACTGGTGGAACGGGGTGTCCGGTTCATCGAACTCAGTTGCCTGTCCCGAAATATCGGCGGCGGAAATGCACCGAACCCCTGGGATCAGCATGGCGACCTGGCGAGAGGACACAAGGCCATGGCCACACAGGTTGACCAACCCATTGCCGCTCTGATTCAGGATCTGCAGGAACGGGGACTGCTGGAAGAGACGCTGATTGTCTGGGCGGGCGAATTTGGGCGCACTCCCTTTTCACAAGGGAGTGATGGTCGCGATCACAATCCGTTTGGATTTAGTATCTGGATGGCGGGCGGGGGGATCAAAGGGGGAACCATCTATGGAGCCACCGACGAATTCGGATATCACGCCGTCGATGGTTCCAGCACCATTTACGATCTCTGGGCCACCGTGCTGCATCAACTCGGAATCGACCACGAAAGACTGACCTATCGCTACGGTGGCCGGGACTTCCGTCTGACAGATGTTCACGGCGTCGTGATGCGTTCAATCTTGTCGTGATGAACGCCCCCCTGATCCGTTTGCTGCGAGTCCCTCGTGCCCTGCCAGGGCTTGGTTACGGGGGTGCGTCATCGCAGGACGTCCTCCGTTGTCGGACTTTGCATTAAGACCTACCCCAATTTTTAGAGTAGACGGGGCACTACTCCGATTTTAACATTGACAAAGCCCTTCGTTGAGAGGCTGCAATGCTGCCGGGAGAAAGAATCCATCTTTGCGGATCAACTGGCCGTCAAACCAGACTTCCCCGCCTCCATATTCCGCAGTCTGAATCAGTACCAGATCCCAGTGCACACGACTGCGATTGCCATTATCCGCAGTGTCGTAGGCATTGCCGGGAGTCAGGTGCATCGATCCGCCGATCTTCTCATCAAACAGCGTATCCAGCATGGGATGTCGAATCCGGTTGTTACATCCCAGCGACCACTCGCCGATATATCGGGCTCCTTCATCCGCATCCAGGATTTCGTTCAGACGTTTTGTCTGCCCGGAACAGGTCGCGTTGATAATCTTGCCATTTTTGAATTCAAAATGAATCTTTTCAAATACGGTTCCCTGGTAACGCGAGCCGGCATTATAAGTGATCTGACCGTTGATGCTGTCTCGAACCGGGGCGGTAAATACTTCGCCATCCGGAATGTTTCGCAACCCGTTGCATGTGATGACGGGAATGTCTTGAATAGAGAATTCGAATTCCGTCTCGGGGGCAGTGATCCGCACCCGATCGGTCGCCAGCATCAGTTCCCGTAACGGCTCCTGATGCCGGGCCATCTGGGCGTAATCCGCAGTACAGACGTCAAAGAAAAAGTCTTCGAACGCTTCGCTGCTCATGCGTGCGGACTGGGCCATGGCCGGGGTTGGATAACGCAAAACAACCCAGCGGGTCCCGGGGACTCTCAACTCCAGATGTACCGGCTTCCAGAGATGTTCCTGCACCAGATCCAGTTGTGCACCGGAAACGTCGGAGAGTTCTTCGGTGTTTTCCGTGCCACGAATGCCAATATAGGCCTGCATCCGGCTCATCACCGCTGCTTCCATCTCCCCCAGTGTTTTGAGTCCATCTTCGCTGGAGTATTGATAGATCGATCGCAGTACGGAGTTGCTTTTCCAGGAGACGAATGGCCGTGCGCCAATCTTCGCAGCCTCTTTGACAAGCGCACTCACCAGATTGGGTTCCGGCAGATCGAACGCTTCAATCAGGACGTTCTCTCCCGCCTGCAGGCGGCAACTGTGAGAGATTAAAACCGTGGCCAGCTTCTCAATACGTGGATCTTTCAAGATCGACTCCATCCCTTCCAGAACGGTTGCATCGTGCCGTGTTTTGAGCAGGTGCTTCCCTGACAGCCTGTTGAAAAAATACAAAATCTCGGCCAGACAGAAATGTCCGGCCCATTTTTTTCAATGATCCAGAAACCTCTGGTGGCACAGACATTTCTGTCTGTGAGTTTTTCAACAGGCTGCTCGAGCGCATGACTCCCGCATGGGCCGCGTTCCGCCACGCCGCGAGTTGTGTTTCATCAGTTGAAACGCGCGCTGCGCGGGCCCCGGCCAGAGCAACTTGCTCTCATCCCGATTTCTTTGTCAACGTTAAAAATTGGAGTAGGTCTTCACGCAAAGTCCGATAACGGAGGACGTTTTACGATGACGCATCCCCAAACTAAGCCCTGACAGGGCACTATTCCCTATTTTCTATAACAGTGATTCCAGCAGCATGCGGAGCTTACGCAGTTCCAACGGTCGTTGCGGCAACTCGATATGCTCTGGAAGAATCTCGATGGAAAGTGCTCGACTATAGTGGACTCGCGCGAGTTGCTCGATGAGTTTGCTGTAGTCCACTTCACCCAGTCCAACTTGAACCTGAACCTGTTGCGTGGTCGAGTCGCGCAGATGAGTATGCAGCGTATAGGGGGCCACCATAGCGGTGATGGTGTCGGTTGTTTTCGGGTCGAGGAAGTAGCTGGGGTCGAATCCAATTCCCAGATGATCGACAGCCTGACAGAGTTCGACCGCGGTATAAGCATCCGCACTCAGTCGGCCTGCCTGCGTGCGAATAGCCACGCGAATGCCATCCGCAGAAGCAATGGAGACCAGTTTTTTCAAACGGTCGATTTCCAGATTGAAAGGAGTCCCCAGTGGAGAAGAGGGAATGCAGAACTGCGTGACCCGCAATCCCTTGGCGATTTTGCAGATGGCCTGACAGGTGGCAGCGTCAATGTCATCCGCAAATGTGAAGGCAATGGGAGACAGACGGGTCTGTTCGCGAAGTTTCCGGATAAATTCGTCCGGTTCGGCCGCCAGCACGGAAGGCTTTAACGCGCCATTCTCATCCATCCAGATTTCAACACGATCAAATTCCAGATCCTGAATCTGATCCAAAGCCTGCCAGAAATCCAATTCGGCAAAGCAGCGAGTCGAGGCAGACACAAACACACGTACACTCCTAGTCGTGAAGAGGACCGGCCCCGATCAATGCTGCACCACCCAGCACCATCGCAAATCCCTCGGCGTCATCCCGGGGCCAATCTCCCGATGTCAATCTGCGTGATTGACGTCGGCAGCATACTCTATTCCGATCAGCGCGTTGCTGCAAGATGTGCCGACCTTGCGGATCACACAGACTTTCCCTTTACAAAGGATTCTCCGCATTTTTCCGTATGAAATGTCGATAACCAAGATATGGGGGCACTCGCAAGGTGCGGAATCACGATAGGTCAGCAGTTTCTGCCACTTCTCTGATCTGCCACGTTTCAGAGTGAAGCTCAGTGGATCGGAGATCGACTGGGGCGTCATGCCTGAATTGCGGGACTTCTTTAATTTACCGCGCAAATTCAAACCGACCAACAGTGATCGACGACACTGCGGACAACGATTCGGGGGACAATGTCATGAAGCGACCCAACCATCAAATGTTGTTGCTGGGACTGTTGGCGACGGCACTCTGCAGCGGCTGCCAGACTTTTGGCACCAATACAATCCGGGGACAAAGCCCGCCTTCCGGCAGTGAGACCACCAAAGTTCGTGGACTGTACCATACGCCGATCCGGTCGGCGGCAGAAGAACTCCAGGATAAGTATCACGAACATCACGATACGACGACCTATTACTATTCGCCCAATACGGCGAACGGAGTGGCAGCCGCCGGTCATCACACATTCCCTGCAAGCGGTCCCGCAGCCAATTGCCCGCCCGCATATGGCGACCCCAATTGTCCTCCCGCATACGGTCAACAGGCTTGCCCACCTGGATACGGGCACGGGCAGGGTGACTGCAATACTGGGATCGGCCAGGACAAATTCAGCTATGCTTATAAGGTTCCCAACGATCTGGTCTATCCGCCGGCAGGTGGCGTGGGGGGATCTGTTGTCTATCCATACTACACCCATCGAGGCCCCAGCGACTTCTTCCGCCAGTAATCTTCGCAAAGGGCGATCCAGAAATTCCTGAGACAACTCATGTGAACGTGCTGATGCTTACCCGGAAAATTCCGGGTAAGTCTCTTTTTGGTACGGTGCCTGTTTTGATTTACTGCTGCGAAATGGATCGCCTGCAATACAAACTTTCTCTTCATTGTTTGAAGCATGTGTAAAAACCAGACATTTGTAGCAACATCAATTATTCTGTGATTTGGCATAGATCGTGCAACATTGTTCGCACGCTTATGCAGAATCTGCCCGCTTCTGCTGTAGCACTTCAAGCGTTCCCGAGACGGTCTCGGGAACGCTTGTTCATTTTATATCGGGCATGTTTGTGACTTCGCTGATTCGGCATGGACCACGTTCCGCCAGGTGGAAGAGAGTACTTGATTAGAACGCACTCGCCCTTTATGGGTCGCGCTCTGTCAACGCCGGAGACAGCAATTCTGTTCAACGCATTCACGGACAGACCCGGATAAGAGCCACTTGCTTTATCCTTGCAGCAACGATTGTGCACCATCGATCCAGATTTCCGTCCCCGTGATATGGCGGGCGCCTGCGGAGCAAAGAAACAACACCAGATCAGCAATTTCTTGCGGTGTTCCTGGCTTTCCATGCGTCAATGGCACGACTCCCTCATGAAATTCCACGCGGTGTTCAAACTGTGCGACGTTTCGCTTTTGCGTTGACTCCTCGATTTCGGTTTCGATCCAGCCGGGGCAAATGATATTGACCCGAATCTGATGCTCCGCCAGTTCCACGGCCAGCATCTTTCCTAATGCGACCAGTGCAGCTTTGGTGCTGGCATATGCAGTGGAACCGGTGTTGCTGAACATCCGCGTCCCATTGACAGATGAAGTAATGACGATAACTCCCCCTTCCTTTTTCAGGTGAGGGACGCAGTATTTGATTGTCAGAAAAGTCCCTCGCAAATTGACGTTGATCGTCTGATCCCATTCCTGAGCAGAGATCTCCTCAACTGGAGCCCAGACACCATTGATTCCCGCGTTGGCGAACACAAAGTCAAGCCGTCCCCAGTGACGAATGATTTGCCCAATTCCCGCTCGCACCTGCTCTTCATCACTGACATCGACAGGTAATTTAAGAACTTCATGGTCAGGGCCTATTTCTTTCCGAACCTGATCGAGATCCTTTTCGTTACGACCGCAGATCGCGACATTCACTCCTGCTCGAGCGAATGTCATGGCAGTTGCTTTCCCAATCCCTGAACTCCCCCCTGTAATGAAAATCACTTTCCTGGAGGGTTTGTTTTTCATGATTCAAGTCTCCTTGCTTGCACAGGCCTCGCGAACGACAACAAGCAATCAGAGCGCATTCACCTCGCATCGACCACGCCCCGCCACACAGCGAGTTGCCTTTCACCAGTCGAAACGTGCGCTGCACGGGCTCAGGCCAGAGCAATTTGCTCTAAGCTTCCAGGCTTGGAAATCCTGTCACTGCTTTTTTATCTGTTTCTGCATTTTCTTCGTCAGGCTTTGCTGGACTTCGAAGAACCCCTCCCATGGGTTGGACTTCAAGGAATTTAATCTGCTTCGCAGATTGAACACTGTATACGCATTCGACCGGAGTTTTTTTGTCAACTCTTTCCAGTGCACCGGAGTTGCGATGGGGGCTCCCTCCCGTGCTCTGGTCGAATAAGATGCAATGGCTGTTGCGCCGCGACCATTCCGCAAGTAGTCGACAAAAATACGCCCCTTCCGGCGGACCTTGCTCATTTCATCGACATAGATCCCGGGCGCATCATGTGTCATTGCCGTCGCCAGGTGATGGGCGAAATCTTTGACTTCGTCCCATCCCGAACGACGCACCAGTGGCACAACAACATGCAATCCTTTTCCGCCCGAAGTCCTGAGGAAAGAGGCCAGCCCCAGATCTTCCAGCCGGGAGTGGACCTCTTTCACTCCTTCGATAACCTGGTCCCAGGTCGTTTCTTCCCCGGGATCAAGATCGAACACAATACGGTCGGGATGCTCTATTTTATCTGCTCTTGATCCCCAAGGGTGGATTTCCATCACTCCATATTGAATCAAGGAAATTAATCCTGTCGCGTCCTGCACCAGAATATAGTTATCTGTTTTAGTCTTTTCCTGAATCCGGACAGTTGAAAGGCCTTCCGGCAAGTCTTCGTTGAAGTGTTTCTGATAAAAGCATTGTCCCTGTTGACCTGTCGGGCAGCGCACGAGCGTTAATGGCCGATTGATGATATGTGGGAGGATCCAGTCAGCAATCTCATCATAAAACTGAGCCAGGTCCCCTTTGCTGATTTCAGCGACAGGAAAGACCATTCGATCCGGATTCGAAATTGTCACTCCCGCCAGTTCCAACTTGGAATCTCTCGCTTTGGATGATGTCGAATCCCTCCCAGATCTCCTTGATTGTTTCGAAGTGACTGATTTCCCGGCGATTTTTGGCGACACGGGTTGCTCCTTCATAATGGAGGCGGCGGATTTATCTTCGCGGAGCCCTTTAAAAGATGGATGCCGCAAGATGTTGTCATCCGTAAATTCTGTAAATTCGACTTCGGCCACTAACGTCGGCGCGACCCAGCTCGCGAGATCTTTGATTCCCGGCGGTTGCGTTGAAAAGGGACAGACATCGCTCTGCTGCACTTTTAATTGCCGCAGGACATCTTTCAATGAAGCGGCCGTAAAGCCGGTGCCCACCCGTCCGCAATACTGCAATGTTCGACCTTCATAATATCCCAGCAAAAGAGAGCCAAATCCGGATCGATTGCCAGCGGGCAGAGTGTATCCGCCAATGACGAACTCCTGTCGCTTTTGGCATTTTATCTTGACCCAGCTTTTCGACCGCCCCGACTCATAGTTACTGTCGATCCGCTTGGAAATAATGCCCTCCATTTCATGCAGACAGGATTGATGAGCGAACTCGGTGCCTTGCCCCTCGATATGCTCGCTATAACGAATCATCCCGGAGTTCTCGGAGGAATCTCCCATCAGGATCTGTCGGAGCAGTTTTTTGCGTTCAATTAGCGGTGTCCGCCGCAGGTCATAGCCTTCACAGAAAGGAAGATCGAAAGCATAATAATTAAAATCTCTGTCCCCCCCGGTCTTCAATGAGTTCTGCAGCCGTTGAAAATCCGGAATTCCATCGTCTCGTAACAGCACGACCTCACCATCCAAAATGCCATCTTTGAGATCCAGACTTTCGACTGCCTGCTGCACGGTCGGAAACTTCTGTGTCCAGTCATTACCATTTCTAGTAATAAGTCGAGCCTTGCCGTTTTTTAGAAACGCTAAGAGTCGATACCCGTCAAACTTCATTTCATGCAACCACTCATCGCCACGAGGAGCCGATGATACGAGTGTTGCTAATTGAGGCAGAAGTTGATCTGGAAGTGCAGCGGGATGGCTGCCTGTCAGAGCCTGCGGAGAGAATTGAGGCGTTGCCTGGCGAGCGGACTTTCTTGTTCCTGATTGCTGATTTCGGACATTCTTCCGGGGAGAAGGTTTGAGAACTGCCTTCTTGGAGTTTTTCGAAGCACCATGGGAGCTCCAGATCCTGTCTGAATTCCCGGCAATTTCCTCCATTCCACGATGAGTCAGAACGCTATCAGGTTTGGCTTCAAGGATGTTATAGTCGCGATCTGGCCGGGCCTCTTTATCTTTTTCTTTGATAAGCAGCCAGTTCCTGCCATCCGCTCCCGCCTTTCCCTGCATCGCAATCAGTATCCAGTTTCCTTTCAACTTGTCTCCGTGCAGCGTGAATTTCAACTTTCCGGCTCGATAATCATGAGCAGCATTTCCTCGTGGACTCCATGTTCCATGATCCCAGACCATCACAGTGCCGCCGCCATATTCCCCTTTGGGGATGATCCCTTCGAAGTCACCATAGGCTATTGGATGATCTTCGACATGAACGGCAAGTTGTTTATGCTGCGGATTAAGGGAGGGGCCTTTGGGAACAGCCCAGCTCTTTAACGTCCCGTCCAGTTCCAATCGAAAATCATAATGCAGACGACTGGCAGCGTGCTTCTGGACGACGAATAACAATTGCCCTTTCTGGGCGGTTCCTCGACCGGCCTTCGGCTCAACGGTCTTTCGAAAATTTCGTTTTTGCTTGTACTTTGTTAAGCTCATGACGAGAGTTCCTTACCGTCGGAGCGCATTAATCCGGAACGTATTAATCCCGCATCGATCGTGATCTGCCACGCGGCGAGTCGCCCTTCACCAGTCGAAACGCGAGTTGCGCGGGCTCCCGCCAGGGCAACTTGCTCTAGCTCACTTTCTTCTTCTTGCTTGTTCGGCGCTTCGCAGGAGTTTTTGCTTTGGGACCGGCCTTCTCCACGCTCTTTTTTAGCATGTCCATAAAGTTGATCGTTTGAGGAGGATTCTTGATTTCTTCCACATCTTCGTCTTCCACAATCTGTGTTTTTCCGGACTTGATCCGTTTATCAATCAACTCCATGAGCGCCTTCCGGTATTCATCGTGATACTTTTCCGGCTTCCAGCGGGATGTCATGCCTTCAATCAATTGCTTCGCCAAATCAATTTCTTTGGCTGTCACTTTGAATTTTTTGAGGTTCCGATCTGGAAACTCGAATTCGCTGGCAGACACAACTTCCTGGGGGAAGCGCATGAGATTGAGTACCAGCGCGTCCCCGTCGGGCATGACAGAGGAGAGATATTGCCGGGTCCGTATGACCACTTTTGCAATGCCCACTTTGCCGGACTTCACCATGGCTTCTCGAAGAAGGAGATAACCTTTTTCCGATCCTTTCCCCGGAACGATGTAATAGGGCCGGTCGAAATAGACGCTTTCGATCTCAGTCGGGTCTACAAATTCTTCAATTTCAATCGTTTTTGTCATCTCCACGGCAGCGGATTCCAAATCCTTTTCTGTCAACAGGACATAGCTTCCCTTGTCATATTCGAAGCCTTTGATAATCGAGTCCCAGGGGACTTCTTTGCCGGTTTCTTCGTTCACCCGCTCATAACGTACTCGAGCCGAATTCCGGCTATCGATTAATTTAAAGCTGAGATCTGCCCGACGCTCCGCGGAATAAATAGAGACCGGAATATTCACCAGGCCAAATGAGATGAAACCTTTCCAGATGGGACGTCCCATAAATACCTCACCGATTTGATATTATGATGTACTCACGAAAAGTGATGTTTTGATATTTCTTCGTCCGGACTGTCTTTTGTTTTATTTCATTGCAGACATCAAAATCACGATCTTTTAAGAGTCTCTCCGGAAAGGTACTTTGTCAGGCGAGATCGAGCGATTTGTGTTCTGATAAGGGAGCCGAAGCAGGCGAATTCCCAGGATTCGTCGCTGCAGGCTGACGAAGTTCAGAACGCAAAAGAGCCGATCGCAGCCCAAATTGACCTTTCCGGACAGACTCTAAGTCTCTTCGGTAGAAAGTGGTGTTTCTGCAGGGCCTGCAAGCACATGGCCAGTTGTCGAAAAGCGCGAACCATGGCAGGGGCAATCCCATGTTTGCTCGGCGGCGTTCCATTGCACAACACACCCCATGTGTGTGCAGATTGCCGAACAATTGCTGATGGCACCATCGGCATCCCGAAAGACTGCTCTCCGTTGTCCGTTCAAGATCATCATTTTCCCTTCAGCGACCTTTATGGAGTCAAGCGACTTATGAGATGCAGGTTGCAAATATCCTTTAATAAATTCGTAGGGAAAATCTTTGTTCTCCATGATGTAGTCCCAGGTTCCACCCAGAATTTTCTTGCGGTTCAGACTGAACAGATCACTCCAGGAATTTTTTCTCCCTGTCACCCAATCACAAGCCATCAGGGCTGCCATGGTGCCAAACGTCATTCCGTTTCCGCTATATCCGGAAGCGATAAATTGTTTATCATTCGCGGGACCAATATATGGCAGACCATCATTGGTTTCGACCACCTGTCCCGACCAGCGGCGATCGACCATGATTCCAGGAATCAGGTTCGTGAGCTGCTGTTCCAGACGCACATATCGTTTTTCATTGTCCTCCACTTGTCCCGTCTTATGATCCTCTCCTCCAAAAATGGCATAATCCTGCCCGTCACGATTGAATATTCGCAAGTAGTGATAGGGATTGTCAGTGTCGTTATAGCTCCCGTAAGGAAGACTTCCTGCAGGAATCCGCCCACCAACCACATAGGTCGAATATCCATATAGTTTTGTCTGCAGGGCCGTCGCGGAAATTATTCCATTTAATCCTATCAGCGGGACATGAGTCGCAATCACGAGCTTATCGATCTGGACCGGGTAACCCTGAACACGGATGGTAGGATGGTCGTCCTTCGCCTCGGTCATCTCGCTATGTTCGTAGATTTCACAGCCGTCGCCCGGAATCAGTTTGGCCAATCCGGAAAGATATGCCACCGGATCGAACAAGGCCTGATGCTCGTATCTCACTCCCGGTTTTTGCTTCACAGGAATGTGCTCTTGATAAGTGGCTTCGAACCCCAGCTCGCGAGCCAATTTCGCTTCTTCCCGGAGTTCGTCAGTTTCATCCCGGTCTTGAAAAAGGGCGGCATGCACAAAGCCAGGCACTCGCTGAAATCCGCAGTCGATCGATTCCCGGTCAATGATTTCTTCGATCAGATCAATTGCCACCTTCCCGGCCCACCACACGGTTCGAGCATTCTTCTTTCCGAATGTGCTCACGAGTTTTGCTAACCGTAAATCGGTCATGTAGACAAGATGAGCGGTTGTATGGCCCGTCTCCCCTCCACAGATTTTTTCTTTTTCGAAAACGGCAACGCGCTTCCCAGCCTGCTTGAGAAGATAAGCTGACGTTAATCCGGTGATGCCTCCCCCGATGACTGCGACATCGAACTGTGCGGGGCCTGGCAGGGCCCCGAATTCCGGACGAGGGCTTTCTAACCATAAAGGATGACTTTCGATCGCTGTCACGTTCATCGAACTCATCTTTCATTTCCAGGTTCGGCAGCGCTGATTATTAGCAACAAGCAATGCTTCTATTGATTGATGGATGACTGGTGATCTGCCCGCGACTTGCTCTCGAGCAAGTCGCTCTCGCCTGTGACCGCGCAGCGCGCTTTGATTGGTGAAACGCAACTCGCCGCGTGACGGAACGCGGTCGATGTAGGATCAATGTGCCCTAGCTGGGAGACTGCAACCACTGTGCCGCTTGTTTCAAGTCTGCCAAGAGGGCTTCACCCATCTTCCGGCGTGCAGCAGCATCCGGGGCGCGTAGAACGGCAGATGGATGGAACGTCACCATCGTGTTCGCACACCATTCAGAATTCAGATGTTGTCCATGTTGGGCGATGATGCGGATCTTCGATCCCAGCAGCGATTTCGCTGCCGTTGCTCCCAGGCAAATGAGAACCTCTGGATGCAGGATCTGCAGTTCCTTTTCCAGCCATGGACGACAAGCGCGAACTTCACGCGAACTCGGCTTCTGATGCAGACGTTTTTTGCCTCGAAGTTCAAATTTGAAATGCTTCACCGAATTGGTTAGATAAACATCCGATTTAGCAATTCCCGCTTCATCCAGAACCCTGTTCAATAATTGACCTGCGGGACCAACAAACGGTTCTCCTTGTAGATCTTCCTGATCTCCCGGTTGCTCGCCAACCAGAAAGAACCGGGAAGTTCGTTTTCCAGAGCCAAAAACCACTTGCGTCGCGTGTCGATAAAGCTCACATCCCCGGCATTCTTGAGCGGCAATGGCCAGCACTTTTAAACTGTGGGTCGATGGAATGAAGGAGGCGGCAGATTGGCTGATGTCCGGCGGCTGCATCTGCATTTCCAGTCAGAGAGACGAACTAAAGCAAGTTGCTCGGGCCTGGGCTCGCACAGCGCGGGAACGCAGCCTGTACGGGGTGAATGTGCTCTCTGAGCGTTCCAGGATAAGAGATCCTGAGAATTTTATCGCCAGGAACATCCTGATTGGGTGAAGTGATATCAAAATAAACACTCCGTTCTCCCAAAGCCCAATGAGAGCGAAAAGCGACCAGAAAAGTGGGCAGAAAATATCGCGATCTGTTCCTTCTTTTCTCCTTCTTTTCTGAGAGCAAGTTGCTCTGGCCTGGGCCCGCGCAGCGCGCGTTTCGCCTGATGAAACACAACTCGCCGCGTGGCGAAACGCGGTCTCTGCGGGAGTAATGCGCTCTGAGTCGATCATTTCCGGGCTCCTACGAGGAGGCTGCCTTTTTATTTCGAGCTCGAGTGCGAGCCCCTTTTTTCGCAGAGGCTGAACGATCCGCGGCTGACCGGGAAGCGGAAGCCTGCCCTCCTGATCGTCCTCCCTTCCTGGCGGAAGCATGCGACTCCTTTTTTCCGCGACCAGAGCCGCTTTTCTTTCCACCGCCTGAAGATTTATTAACGGTGGCCCATGCTCGACTCTCTGCTTCCTTCTTGGAGTCCCCCCGATCTTCATAAGATTTTTCGATGTGCTCCGCCTGGCGTTTCTGCTTATCGGAATACGATGATTTATCACCACGAGGCATTGTTTTTCTCCTGTTATCGATGATTCGAACTGGCCTCCATCTCCTGTATTTCAAAAACGATCGAGTGCCGTGTTAACAAAGCATTCGAAAATACAGCCATCTTGTATGGCCCCGCAAAACAGGTGCCGCCACGTATCGAATGTACGAACGTGTTGAAGAAGAGACATTTGAAGGAGCGGCGTCCCAGCGTTTGCAGCGGCAAGATGAGAGCAAGTTGCTCTGGCCAGAGCCCGCGCAGCGCGCGTTTCGACCGATAAAAGACGACTCTCCGCGTGGCGGAACGCGGTCTTTGCGAGACGAATGCGACGGGGTGAATGCGATCAGTAGCGGCAGCGCGACGTCGAAATTGGCGAGAAATCGCGATCACGGGCGAGACGCCGAACGATGCCGGGCACCACCTTCATGAGCAGACAACTCCAGAACGCCATCTGTTTATTTTTCCAAAGCCTGGCGATAGACGGCTGTTCCTGCCTGCAGAGCTGCGTCAATCTGGCTGGTCTCTTTGCCGCCTGCTTCCGCCATGTCGGGGCGACCTCCCCCCCCGCCGCCCACCAGCTTCACAGCTTCCTTGACACAATCGCCGGCACGGACCCCTTTCTTCACCAGATCCGGAGTCACAGCGGCCAGCAATGCCACCTTGCCGTCAATTTCCGTCGCCAGCAAAATGGCGACCGAGCCTCCTTCTTTTCGCAGGTCATCGGCATACAACTTCAACGTTTCGCGGTCGACTCCCTCCACACGTCTGGCCACGATGCGAGCCCCCCCCACCACCTCGGCATCCGCGAGCAGTTCCAGGACGGAATCGGCCACGGAGGCTTTCGTGAATCGGGCCAGTTGCTGCCGCGCTGCCTGCAATTCCGATTGCAACTGCTCAACTCTGCGAGGCAATTCGTGCAGTTGAGGAACTTTTAACGTGATGGCCACCTGCTTGAGCAGATTTTCCGTCTCTCGTAAATGTTCCAGCGACTTGTGTCCGGTATAGGCCACAATTCGGCGAACACCCTTGGCGACCCCTTCTTCAGAAATGATGCGGCACAACCCCACCTGTCCGGTATTGGAAAGATGTGTGCCTCCACACAATTCAATGCTGAATTCTCCCATGGAGACCATCCGCACTTTGTCGGGATACTTTTCGCCAAAGAGCATCATGGCCCCGTGATCGCGGGCGGTCTGCTGATCGGTCACAACCGTGGTGACGGCGGCCCCTTCCGCAATACGTGCATTGATTTCTGTTTCGACCTGGGCGACCTCAGCCGGCGTCATCGGCCCCTTGTGGGAGAAGTCGAATCGCAAGATATCGTTATCGACGAGTGAGCCCCGTTGCTGGGCGTTTGGCCCCAGGACCATGCGCAGGGCATGATGCAGGAGATGTGTCGCGGAATGTGCACGGCGAATTCCGGCGCGGCGGTCTGCCTGAACGTCCGCCTGAACTTCATCGCCAATCTTCAACACTCCATGTTTAAGGTGACCAAGATGCAGCACCAGATCTCCATCCCGCTGCGTGTCAATCACCTGAAAGACCGCTCCATCAGAATTTCTGAGCGTGCCGACATCTCCGACCTGGCCGCCGGTTTCTCCATAGAAGGGGGTCCGATCCAGTACGACCGCAATGGGATCGGTATGCCCGACGTCTTCCACAGATTCGATCAATTGCTGTTCGGCGATCACGCCGATCACCTTGCCCATGGCAGATGTGGCATCATAGCCCAGAAAGGTGGTGGCTCCGGAAGAGTTGCGAATGGCATCCAGCGGGCCAGCCGCCATCACAGCATCGGAAAAAGAGCCCCGGCCACTGGTTTCACGGTGCTGATCCAGCAACTCCTGAAACCGCTGCGTCTCGACGGCCAGATTATGCCGGGCTGCCATCGCTTCGGTCATTTCGATCAGGAAGCCTTCCTGTGTATGCAATTCGAAAGCCTCTTCTCCCGTCACGGTTTTGGACTCACCGGATCGGCAGCGTTCGACAATGCGTTCGAAGCGGGAGAGTCCCCGTTCGATAATGCCCAGAAACTGTTCTTCCTCTTCACGGATGGTATCGGCAGCGGCCACCACGGACTGGGTCACATCCGGATAAGGTTGCCGCATGGCCTCCACGACGGCGGGGACCAGCTGATACAAAAAGGCATTCTGCTGACCAATCAGAAATCCTTCCAGCAGCGCGCGTCTCAACAGCAGGCGCACGATATACCCTTGTTTTTCGTTGCTGGGCCCCACTCCTTCATGCACACACATCGTGACGGCACGGATATGGTCCGCAATACGCCGCAGCGCGCGGCCATGCTCTCCTTTGAAGTCGTACTTGACTCCCACTGCTTCCCCGGCCGCCTCACACAGGGGGCGAATCGTGTCGATCTCGAAATTACTTTCGACACCCTGCAAGGTGGACGCACAGCGTTCCAGTCCCATGCCGGTATCTATATTCTTTTTGGGAAGGGGGTGCAGGTTATCGGGTGGGGGGCCAACACGATTGAACTGGGTGAAGACGAGATTCCAGATCTCGACCTCTTTGCCTCCGGAAGGGGGATGATAATAGATCTCGCTGCAGGGGCCGCAGACACCGTCCGGTCCCTGACTGGGAGAACTGGCCGGCCAGAAATTTTCCCCTTCATCTTCGCGCTTGATGCGCTGAGAGGAAAGACCGATCTCCTGTTCCCAGATCCCAAATGCTTCATCATCGTCCTGGTAGACGGTCACGGTGAGCCGATTGGAATCCAGGCCCAGCCATTTTTTGGCGGTCAGAAATTCCCACGCCCAGTGAATGGCTTCCCGTTTGAAGTAATCTCCAAATGAAAAGTTCCCCAGCATTTCAAAAAAGGTGTGGTGATACGCCGTTACCCCCACATTGCCGATGTCTCCGGTGCGGATGCACTTCTGGCAGGTGGTGGCCCGGGTAAAGTCCAATGGACCGATTCCCAGAAACTGATTCTTGAACTGATTCATGCCGGCCGGCGTGAATAGAACGGATTTGTCTCCGTGGGGCACCAGGACGTCGCTGGGACGGCGGATACAACCTTTGGAAACAAAGAATTCGAGGTATTTTTCACGGAGTTCGTCGGTTTTCATAACAATCTTGAGTGCTTGGAATGGAGATTCAAGCGAAGTGGTTGCTGGTTGCTTCCCGCAGCACGGTGTGCGTTCTCTTCAACACTAATTCTTTTCAATTCTATCGGATGGCAGGGGGGGACTCTTCCACCAGAACTTCCCGGCCATCGGAGAGAGTGACAGGAACTTTTTGAGACCAGTATTTCAATGCCTGCTCAAATTCGTCTGGAGTTTCTACAGGTTGTTCACCCACCTTGGCAATGAACTCGCCCCCTTTCAGTCCGGCCCGGGCAGCAGGCGAACCGGACAGTACGTGGCGAATCAAGACTCCTTGAGGAATCTCCGGCAGAAAATGTTCGTGTGAAAATTCGAGTCCGGCGCTGGGATAATCCAGGCTCGCCCCCCGCCATGGCGGCTGTCGGGAGGCTGTCGAGATGGATGGAATGTCTGGGGAAATCGGCCATTTGCTCAGCCGAACCTTGGGTTTCAGCAATTCTTTTGTCGCCGGGCGATAAAACGAAACCTCAACTTCCGTGCCCGCTCCCAGCAGGGCCAGTTCACGATCCAGGTTGTCGCCGGGGGCGAGCGAATTCCCATTGACCGCAAGAATCAGATCATTCGGAATCAATCCAGCACGTTCTGCCGGTGAATTTTTTGTGACCTGTTGAACAGTAATTCCCGACAGAGAAGCGGGAGAAAATTCCAGATTCCCGGAACCCCCAGACGCCGGGTTCCGTTGCATCGGGCTGAGTGGGGCAGGTTGAATTCCCAGAAATCCATAACTCACTTCATATCCCTGCAGGAGTTCCTGAATCACCCGTCGCATGGGACCGGTACAGGGGATGGCAAATCCTGCAGCAGGATAGGGGCCAGTCACAGCCGGGAGCGCCGTCGAAATCCCGGTCAATTCTCCGCGCAGATTGAAGATGCCTCCACCGCTGAGATTGGATGTCGACTGCTCATCCACCCGCATCCAAATACCAAGACTGGCCAGCGGGTCGGGCGACTGCTCGACAAAAGGACTGGCAACATTTCGACGAAGGGCAGAGATCATTCCAAGTCCGACGCTGCAGTCTCCCTGTTCGGCAATGCTGCGAGGATCTCCAAAAGCGAGGATCAGTTCCCCTTTTGTGGACTTTTCAGCAATGTTCAAGGCCGTTTGGTGGTCCTGTTGCACAGGCAAAGAGCATTGCAGGACCGCGAGATTGCTGCGGCCATCCAGAGCCACGATCCGCCCCGTGGCCGTTTGCTGCGGGCCGCAGCTAATGAAAATGTGAGCTTCGATGGGAGGAGTTTGTTTTCGAAATGCCGGCTCCAGCAGATGCGCACACGTTAATACGGACCGCATTCCTGTTGCCGGGTCTTCGCGAAGAATCACTCCCGTCCCCAGACGGGCCGGCACTGCAGCAGGAATTTGTCCGGAAAACATGGCTGCGAACGGATCGGTTTCAGCTGAGACCGGAAATTCCGGAGTTGATTGAAAGACAGCCACTGTCACGATCGAATGTTCAACGTGCTGGATCGTGTCGAAGAGACCAACCTGCAAGGCTGCGATCGGCGCGAGCCCTTCCGGCGCCGCTTGTTGAGCGTACGCTTCAGGAAGGCTCAACGAGCACAGGAGCAGAATCAAGGGCAGGCAAAATTGATGGCGCATCGGATCGAAAACATGCAGTCCCGAAAGTGAACGGAAAGAGTGAACGGAAAAAACGAGATCACGTTTTTCGATCATAGAGAATTTCCAAGGAGGAAGTGACAGTACTTCCAAATTTGGAAGCTTGATCCAAAGTGGCATCGCGAAGAGAGGGGAAAAACTGTTATTGAGACTTTCCCCTATTTCTCCTTACCGATCAGACGAAGAACAACCGGCCGATGCACGACGACGCTCGCGATTCAGCGAAAGCGCATTCACCCCGCATCGACCGCATTCCGCCACGTGGTGAGCAGCCTTTCATCAGTCGAAATGCGTGCTGCCCGAGCCCTGGCCAGAGCAACCCGCTCTTCCAGACAAATCCTGTGCCTCCAGTCCATGCTCCACCACCCGTCCCTGATCAGGTCTCGCCAACCCAGACGGTCTTGATGTTGGTAAACTCACGCAGCCCGAAGTGGCTGAGTTCACGTCCATAACCGGATCGTTTCACTCCCCCAAATGGTAATGTGGCATCCGAACGGGTGAAGTCGTTAATAAAAACATTGCCAGCTTCCAACCTGGCTGCCATTTGTTCTGCACGTTCCAGATTGCAGGTCCAGACGCTGGCTCCCAGCCCGAAGCTGGATTGATTCGCCAGTTCCACCGCTTCGTCAGGATGTTCCACACTGGTGATGGTGGCGACCGGACCGAACGTTTCTTCCTGAAACGCCGTCATCTCCGGACCGACATCCGCGAGCACGGTCGGCTCATAGTACCAGCCGGGCCGATCCATTTTCTGGCCGCCGGTGACAAGACGAGCCCCTTGCCTGATGGTCGATTGTACCTGCTGATGCAACGTTTCCCGCAGATCGTCGCGGGCCAGCGGTCCCAGTTGTACATCGGTCTGCAACGGGTCACCCACCTTCAACGCCCGCATCTCCGCAGCCATGCCTTCCGTAAATTCCTTCACAATTCTGCGATCAACCAGGAATCGCTTGGCAGCAATGCAGCTCTGGCCGTTATTAATGATCCGGGCCTGCACTCCTTTTTGAATCGCCAACTCGAGATTGGCATCTGCCAGCACAATAAACGGGTCCGAACCACCCAGTTCCAGTACGCATTTCTTCAGATGTCGGCCGGCAGCCTGGGCCACGGAAATTCCCGCTGCTTCGCTACCCGTCAAGGTCACAGCATGGATGTACGAACTTGAAATCAGATCTGGGATGAGAGTTCGGTCCAGGTTCAATGAGATCAGGACCCCTTCCGGAAAGCCAGCTTCCAGAAACAGCTGTTCAATGGCCTGGGCACTTCCCAGAACATTCGTCGCATGCTTCAACACTCCCACATTGCCCACCAGAAGTGCGGGAACCGCGAAACGCAAGACCTGCCAGAACGGAAAGTTCCAAGGCATCACCGCCAGCACCGCCCCCAATGGATCAAAACGCACATAACTTCTGGCTGCGGCATTTCCTGCAACCTTCTCCGGAGCCAGTGCCGCGGGTCCAAATTCAGAATAATACTGACACAAGGCTGCACATTTCTCGATTTCCGACCGGGCCTGAGCAATCGGCTTGCCCATTTCCAGCGACATGAGCCGGGCAGATGTCTCTCGAGATGCCAGCAATGTCCGGCCCAGCTGTTCGAGACAGTGGGCCCGTTCCTGAATCGGACGAAGCATCCATAATTCAAAGGCAGTCCGTGAACACAAGAGCTTCTTTTCCAGTTCCTCCTGCGAATGAGGCCGATATTCAGCAATCACTTTCCCATCCGCTGGGTTGATGGACTGAAACGTCTTCTCTGCAGCAATCAGTGGACGATGACCGGAATTCATGTGTCGCTGGCCTTTCAAAGAGAAGTGGCGAGAAAGGGAAAAGATCAAAGAGATCCGGGAAAAGACTCATCTTTCTGCAGACCTCGCTTCTCTTTCACCTTTTCCTCTCACCGATCCATGTTACCGGGCAGTCATCAATGTGCCAGCATGAGAGCAAGTTGCTCTGGCCTGGGGGTGTGCGTCAGAAAAGTAGGTGGAAAATTCGGGTGTGAGCGACGAATGGGTGTGGTGGGCGAAAATTGGTCGAATTTTGTTGCTTGCCGGGCTGTCAAAGGTTTCAATGAAGCTGTGTG
>Ga0182738_1000522_pt1 | contig 53568 bp, 47 predicted proteins | sample eDN5th30CBELigMG_FD_128876 | JGI IMG/M metagenome (GOLD analysis project Ga0182738, IMG submission 128876) | Enriched Miracle-Growth compost microbial communities from Emeryville, California, USA - eDNA 5th pass 30_C BE-Lig MG (version 2)... ... | reverse complement strand
ATCCACTCATTTTGTAAATATCTTCTAGATTAAATCTGAAGCTGCTCATAGAAACAAGATGAGCAAGGTTCCTAAGGTTGTTGACATCATCTCTGCAATTCCTGAAAACTATAAAAACAAGCTTTTGCCTTACCTCAAAGCCAAACCCGTCAGAACTGCCAGTGGTATCGCGGTTGTCGCCGTCATGTCAAAGCCTCATCGTTGTCCTCACATTGCAACTACAGGAAACATTTGTGTTTACTGCCCAGGCGTATAGTCTTCCTAATTAAAATGGTCACTCAATTTATTCAAGGGCCCAGACTCAGATTTCGAATACTCCACTCAAAGTTATACTGGATATGAACCAACAAGTATGAGAGCTATAAGAGCCAGATACAATCCTTATATCCAAACCAAGGACAGAGTTGAGCAATTGAAAAAACTTGGTCACGATGTCGATAAAGTGGAATTTATTATCATGGGAGGAACTTTCATGTCTTTGGATGATGAGTACAAAGATTACTTCATCAGAAACTTGCATGATGCTCTTTCTGGCCATACTTCCAACAATGTCAAGGAGGCTGTCAAATTCTCTGAACAAAGTAGAACTAAATGTATCGGTATCACCATTGAAACCAGACCTGATTACTGTCTCAAGCCTCACTTAAGTAAACTTTGCATAAAAGTTGTTTCTTAAAGTGTCATCTAGGTGATATGTTGCTCTTTGGTTGCACGAGATTAGAAATCGGTGTCCAAAGTATTTTCGAAGATGGTAAAACTCATTTTTCTCAAGAAATTCGCTCATCTTTCTCTTAGTTGCTAGAGATACCAACAGAGGACACACTGTTGAAGCCGTTAAGAGATGCTTCAGACTTGCAAAGGATTGTGCCTTCAAAATTGTTGCCCATTTAATGCCTGATTTACCAAATATGGGTGTTGAACGTGATCTTGAAAGTACCAAAGAATTCTTTGAAAATCCCGATTTCAGAACTGATGGTCTCAAATTATACCCAACTCTCGTCATCAGAGGTACTGGTCTCTACGAACTCTGGAAAAGTGGGAAATATAGAAATTATCATCCAGATGCACTTGTTGAAATTATTGCAAAGATTCTTGCAATGATTCCTCCTTGGGTTAGAGTTTATCGTATTCAGAGAGATATTCCTATGCCATTGGTCAGTTCAGGTGTTGATAATGGTAACCTCAGAGAACTCTCTTTGGCAAAAATGAAAGATTTGAATCTTCCCTGCAGAGACGTCAGAACTAGAGAAGTCGGTATCAAAGAAGTCCATCGTCAAGTGAGACCTGACCAAATTGAACTCATCAGAAGAGACTACACTGCTAACGGAGGTTGGGAAACTTTCCTCTCTTACGAAGATCCCAAGCAAGACACTCTTGTTGGACTTCTTAGACTTAGAAAATGCGCTGATGCCACCTTCAGACCTGAATTAGGAAAACAGTAAGTGGGGTTATATTGATTTTTAATCACCATATCTAGCTGCTCTTTGGTGAGAGAACTCCACGTTTATGGTTCAGTTGTTCCTATTCACAGTAGAGATCCTACGAAATTCCAACATCAAGTAAAATAAAGCACTTTTTAATGTTAAAAAACCCCCTTTCTCTTAGGGTTATGGTACCATGTTGATGGAAGAAGCTGAAAGAATTGCAAGAGAAGAACATGGATCCACCAAGATGGCTGTTATTGCAGGAGTCGGAACAAGACATTATTATAGAAAGCTTGGCTATGAACTTGAAGGACCATATATGGTTAAATATTTGTAAATTCGGCCTCAGGAAGATGTAGTGAATATTTTATTTTATTGAATAAAATAATATTTTATTTGATTTTACAAATGAAAAAATATGTATTTATTCTTTTTATTCCTGACTTTATTCAGAATCACTCATCTCTCTCTCTTAATTTAGTATAAAAACAATTACCGTAGAGATCATACTCACATCAAGTTTTTTTATACCAAAATATGTAGTTAAAAGTTATGTAAAAATTTATCTAAAATACACTCTATTCGGATTTTTCTTATTTTTCCACCAACATATCCCCTTTATTATCTTCTTCTCCTTCGTCTTCTTGGTAAATATTTGATGCCTACAAAATAAAAATTCGAAAATGTTTTTCAAATTACCATTTGCCAGATTTGCAAGATATTGTTTTCTTCTTCAACTGAAGCCATAACAACAGTTTCTTTAGAGTTCCAACTGAAATCAGGGATCTTAGCTCTGTGACCACCATGGATAAACTAATAATAATAATTTATACTCATTTTCCTCACCCAAAAATAGTACCATAAGTTCTGGGGGACCATCAACCGCATCTTCGGCCTTTTGTTCTTGTCCAATTTTACTGATATCCCAAACTCTAACTCTTCTATCACTTGAGCAAGAAGCAAAAACGGTAGAGTTGTTGGGTTCCCATTCGACCTTCAAAACGTCATCAACGTGACCTTCAAAGATGTGGAGACTCTTTGACATATTTCTCAAGTCCCAGAAAGCGACGGTCTTATCAGAAGAACCAGTAATAAACAAATATTCGTCGAAAGGATTGAAGTCAATTGAGTTGATTTCAGCAGCGTGGCCAGAAATGTCCTGGCTTGGGCCTCCAGGCTTTCTTAAATCCCACAAAGCAATCTTTCTGTCATCACCAACGGAGGCAAAGAGATCATGGTTAAAGTTGTGCCAAGCAACGTCTTGAATGGGACCATTGTGGAATTTAAATTCGTTCAATGGCTTGACTATGGCACTTGCGGTCTCAGTTCCTTCAATATTCCACAAACACACCTTGGAGTCATTAGCGCTTGACAAAAGATATCCTTCCTTGTGGTTTGACCAGCTCAACCCATACCCTTCAGCGGTGTGTCCAACCAATTTAATTTCAGGTCTGATTTGGTCGTGGCTGACTGGTGTAGCAGGGTGTTGTAAATAATCAAAGACGTGGACTTCGCCTGAAGTGGTCTTTGTGGCAATGATGTTGTATTTTTGAGGCATGTAGCGAGCTCTATTGATTTCACCTTCGTGCAAAATCTTTCTCTCGATCTCAATTCTGTTTTCTCCTGCGGCCAAGCCGATACCACCGACCTCTAATTATTCAATCACTTGGGGTCTCAAATTTTTTCTCACCTTTATTTCCAATGGCATATTCAGTAATATCTGCAAGTGCATCTTCGTTAGGAAGTCTGGCCTTTCAACGCTTATAAAATTTTTTCAACTAGTCAAAAATACCTTGGCAATCAACAGATAGTTAGGTTCTTGATCTGATGTATGGGTTCCCAAAACAAGTCTGTGGATGGAGTAGTCACCAGAATCGGGCCTAAGCAATCAGCTCATTGTCTTTACAAAAACTATACTTTTCTTTAACGGGAAGCCATTGGCAGGTCAATGATGGCCATTCCAAAACATGAGTGATCACTAAATCATACAAAAATGGAGCATTCTTCTTCCATAACTTGTATTCTTCGTTAATTTGCTGGTTTTCGATTTCTTCGTTGTACTCTGACAAATAAATAACCCATAGTTTTCAAGACTCTTACCTTCAGGGATATTTGTCATTTTGGGAACAGATATTTTCAAAAATTAATTTATTATGCAAATTAAAATTGGCGCTTTGCAATATCAAGTGTAATTCACGTTCCAATCCAAATCAAGACTTTTCTTTCTCTTTGGGAGAAAATATTTTTTATACATAAAGTATTTAAAAATAAAATAAAGAGTATATATTTTCTCATTTAGACAACGAGTAAGTAATTTACATCAGTATAGTGTTCTTCTCAACTGTAAGTTATCTAAATTCATCAAATCGACATCCTCCAGAAAATCGAATTCTCCAACTTCAGGGAACATCATATTTGTTTCACTCTTCACCTCTCCTTCATTCTCATCCTTGCTCATCAACAAGTACTCATCATGAAGTTTTTCCAACAATGCAATACTCATATCCCTCTCAAGATTATAAAACAGTATATCAGTGTCGCCAAGTTCAAAAGGAATATTCTTCTCACTATTTGTATATTTTATGTATTTATCATTCTCTCTCATATCATTCAAACCGGCAATCGTCTTCATCTATGAGGGAAAGAATTAGAATTTTCTCAAATTATTTCTTCTTACCAAGTACCCAAAATCAGCTTTTAATGTCTTGTGCTTCTTTTGAGTATCGACTTTGATTTTATGAAAAAAGTCACAATTTGTTTTTAATGGCTCATAAAAACCCTTTTGACCCTCCTTAACTTCTTCCATCACTTGTTTTATATTTTCATCGATAAACATCTCCAAATCACTTTCCTCAGAAATTCCCATCGAGTTTTGAAGTTGGAAGAGATCCAACAAATTGAAAGATTCAACTTGATCTTTGATCAAATTTCTCAAAAACTGCAAACCGTGATTCACCTGAAGAGCCACGAATTTGTGTTTTGTTCTTTCAATAAACGTTTCTGCCAAAAATGAACAATCAGACTTGACAAATGCGCAAAAATATTCTGGGCATTTATTAAATAAAGGCTGATGACATTGATAATATGTCTGGGTATTTGACAGGAAAAGATCCTCCAATTCTTCATAAAAACAACTCACTGGTAACTCGGTGCAATCAAAGAAATGAACACTGACTTCATTCAAGCTCAAATCCAAAATAGATTGCATATATTCTGATAAAAGCTCTTTTTCAGCTTGGAAATTATCCTCAAAGTATATGTGTGCGTTTTGGGGAAAACTCCTCTCACTTGAAAAATTACTCTCTCTATTTTAAGGATTAACAAACAAAGTGTTCAATAATTGGTAGATACTGTGATTCCAAAGTTTGAAAATTGATGTAAAGGCATCGAGGGATGGTGGGATCATTTATATCTGAAAACTCAAGGATCTGCTCATTGCAAATGATTTTCTTGACATTTTTGTCGCGATGATTTATTAATATCTGTTGAAATGCTGCGTTCAGAGATTGTTTGAGTTTTTGATTTCCATAAACTTCATTTATCCATATTTTTGTCATTAACCGCCATATCGAAAATTTCGGAAAACCAGGGTATCCTTCAAACACGGCTCCGTATGCTTTATTGAGTAATTCTGTAAAGGTTGAAAACGTCTTTTCAATCTCCAGCATGCTGCAAACGTACAACCTCCACTGATACTGTTAATATTCTAAAACTTGAATGTTGCTTACTCTCATGTTATATTCAGCCAATAGATCATAAAAATTATCCAAACAACTCAGATATTCTGATACTAAGTGGCAGAAATGTATTAGTGTATTGCTCAAACAATCATACATGTTTAATAAGTATGAGTGATTAGAATTCACTAAAAAGGAATCCTCAGTACTCACATTAGATATACCCTGAGAGTTATTATGATTATAAGACTCCAAGACCATATCAATTTTTTGTTTTTCCTCTGATATAGCCTCCTCTAATAATCTTTATTTTTAGTCAACAAGTCAACAATTCTCTCTACTTTGGATTCATCTGACCCATGTACCACCTCGCCTTCAGAAATCGATTCTTATCTTCGCACCCAATCTAGAAAGTTATAAAGGAGCAACTCCATGACCATACCTCTTTCAATAAGCAATTTTCTTTGAATTCGAGCTTATCGATGATTGCTTTGCTATTTTGAATGAAATTTAATTTCTTGGGAGAAAAAATGCAGTCTTCATAGAGCACTTCTGAAAGCTTGTTTTGGAAAGCTGTTTGAGTATTTTTAGCAAAAGTCTCCCTCTTGAGGCTTGCAACTGGCAGATTTGGTTCTACATCAACTTTTAGACTCCCAAAAACTCAAAGTCAACCTCTCAATGTTTGAATAAAATCTCTCATGAAATCCTCGGTCTCCTCTTTTGTCGAAATCTGACTAATCACAGAAAAAAAGTGCTTTTCAAGCTCAACGCCTTCTCTGAGAACACTTCTCCATCGTTTTCTGGCAGCACAAGAGATCTTGTTCTTTAAATTTGCTCTATAGTCTTCAGATTGGTAAATTTCGCTTGGAACTTTAGATACACAACTCTCTCAGATAACAATACCTGTAGAGCTCAAGATCAAACGAGAAATATTTATTTAAACATTCACGAGTCCAAAATCTGTCGTTCTCTCTCAAAATCTGGGAAAATCTCTTGCAAACTATCTCAACGCCAAAACAGTCTTTTTGGTCCAAAAATTCAAATATATATGTCCACAAGTTTATTGTCAAAGCTCCAAGCATATCGTTCTGACTTTTTATAGAATAAATGGTTCAATGTGGGAAAAGAAGGTTTTAAATTTTTTCAAGATAAGAATATTTTTATATAAAAAGAGCACACATTTTCCTCTAATTATTTCTGGTGTCTCAAAAACTCCAAACCTAAATATTCTCCTTCCTACAAAAAATTTTCCCGCTTCACGGACACCATGGCTATCACTCCCAATCGCCAGATCTTTTTCCTGATTTTTGCAAATCAAATAAAAAATCTTCATCTTACAATGCATAAAAAACATACCAACTGATTATGAATATTTCAATTCTCATCAGATAACTTAATTTTATAGCAAAATTGTTAATCAGATCGTCCAATAGCTGAGACTCAAAATTAATTAATATGAAAAATGATTGGAAATTTAGATTTAATTCAATTAGACACAATTGTTCTTAAAATTAAAACAAAATTATTTATTTTAACGACTGTTTCCTCTCCTTGTCCCTCACCCGTCTCCCCTAAAATTTCAAACCTCTCTTTTGTCTCAATTAATCCAACATTCTATTTTGCCTCCTTCTTAAAAAAATTCAACAATCTCAATTTTCCCTTTCTTTTAGGTTCGAAATCTCCATCAACCGAAATTTAGCTATTTTCTTGTTGTCCCTATAAGATCAAGTCTTATTTCTTTCCGTTCTAATATTTTGATATACATTGCTTACAATTCTTGTCCACTTTTTGATTTTAATTATTCATTTTACAAATTCACTTTTCATCCTAATTCATTTTACTTTTCACCCCAAATTGATGAGTTATGCACTCGAAGAATTCCGTCCATTTCTTCACTTCAGTTGTTAACTTTTATGAAAGCATCATTTTTTTTAATGGAGATTTCTCCAATATTTTTAAAGAAAAAATTTGTCGCTCCAAAGAGGTTCCAATTTTTTCCCAAAAATTTCATGATACTAGTCTGTAATATTTCTGAATTTAGTACAAACTAAAATTCTCTCACAAAAAGTTGAATTCGAAGTTTCATAAAGGGTGATCGATCGTTGAAATTCTGATTTATTTGGATATATTTCGAATATATATCAACATTTCTTGAAATTCAAATTAAAATAAACTATTTTTTACTTCATTTTTCAAAAAACACTCTCAATCTCAGTTAAAAAAATTATGAATAATTACGCTCACAAACACAATCAAACCCAAATTCAAAGTCTTGACAAAACACCCATGCTCAAATCCATTCTTCTCTTTGCTGTAATCAGTGCAGCTGTCTTTTATCTTTATATGGGTTTCCATACACAAATCAATATCGAAGAAACAACCCTACCATCCAGGATTATCCTCTATAAAGAATATATTGGAGACTATAGAGAAATGAATAAAGCCATGAAGGTCCTTGAAGGAGAATTAAAAGATCTAGAAACCACACAATTCAGACAGTTTGGAATGTTTTATGATGACCCCAATTTACTTCAAGATTCTAAACAAGCAAGAGCGATCATTGGAGTTATGTTGGATTCTCGAGAAAGACATATTGCTAGTAAATTCCTGATCAATCACAATCACTATCGAATTAACGAGTATAAGGATCAAACATGTCTCCGCACAGTCTTTCCCTATCGCAATGAATTGAGTCTCGCCTGGGTTATTTCTAAAGTGTATCCAGCTTTGGTCGAATATGGAAAATCAAAGAAAATTTTCAAAAAGGACAACACAATTGGCTCATTAGAAATCTATAATTTCAAAAATGAAGAAAGCAATATTGAAGTCATCTTCCCTTATGGAGACAATATACAAGATCTCATGCTCACAAGAGCTCCAAAACCTGCTTATCTCGCCAAAAATCAAGATTTGTAAAGAATTTTCCAACCTCGAATCAATTAATTACAGCTACTGAATCTTTTGATTCTTATTTTGTTCTATAAAATTTTTGCTCTCTTGTGAGAGATCTATATTGTAATTTGTTTATAAAAAAAATGAGGGCACTTATTTATAATATTTTTGAATTCAAATTATTTTTGTTTAAAAAATTCTCATCTTCATAAAACAATATTTATTGATCATAGAAAGAGAGAGATAATTTTCATTGATTTTATTACTCCATCACATTTTCGCTCTCAAAACAAACAGAGAGTTAACGAATGATGAAAATTATCAAAAACCCTATCTATATACAATTTAAAAGTAGACACGTTTACTTTGATTCATTTTGAAGACATAATTTATAACAACGGAAATGCATTAAATCAAAATTGCTTGATTTTTGCTTGACTCCATCAGCAGCAACTAAAAGTTATTAGTTATTTTTTTAATAATTTTTCTCTTACTATTTCCTCCTTCCTCTTCTTCGTACTTTATTTTAGCAGCGTTTTCCAAGAGCCACATTTCTTTATCACCATCCCAAATTTCTTTAAATATTTCCCCGCAAGCTTTGCATGTCTTGGAATCATTTGAACTTGGAACATAGTTCTCAAATTCAAAATCTTCTTCAGCGTTTTCAATATTTGATGTCTTGTAATTCTTATTCCCTTCATCTCTTATCCAATGCTACATTATGAGATCAATTATTTTCTTCGTGGATTAAAAATACCTCGATTGTAATCAGTTGGACTCTACCAAGATTGGTATCTTTAGATTTATCTTTCAGATCCATGTTGAATTGATAGTGCCAATCAAGATGTTTATATAAAAGAGCTTTATTTGTAAATCTCATTCCGCAAGACGAACATCGGTATGGGATCTGCTCATATAAAGTTTGAGCAATCTCAGGATTTCTCCTATTTCAAAAATTAACAACTTTTCCTACGAAAGAATCTTACCTATTCATCATTGAAGATAAGCTTTCCTGATTACCCAATTTTTGTTGATATTTACTCTTGATTGAATATGGAAGCTCTTGCTTCATGTGAGAAAGCAGGGCTTTGAAAATCAAGGCACCAGCTGAATCATAAACTTCGGAACTCTTCCTTGCGCTGATTGTAGGCTCTGGGAAAGAGTCCATTCTGGTCGAAAGAGAAGAAGGAATTGGCTCAAATTCTTTGGGTTGTTGCTTTAAAGAACTTTGGAACATTTCTTTCATTTCCATAAGCTTTTCACGCTCATGAGGCTGATTAACGCCAGACATTGGCTGTTTGCTTATAAATTGTTGCTGTTGTGGCACAGCATCAGGACCACCAAATTGTTGTTGTTGTCTATTTCTCGGAGATGTAGCTTGGTAAATCCTTTGCTCGTGGGAATATTGCTGATGACCCATCTGAGTTTGTAACATACCAGGACCAGGACCAAGGTTGGAACCCATTTGAGGATAGTTCATTGGCATATTCTGCATTTGATGCTTTCCAGGATATTGGTTAGCCCCCATTGGTGATTGACCAGGGTGGAAACCAGAAGGATTTAAAAGCTGAGGAGGCTGTTGGAAGCTTTGGGCGTGTGAGGGATGCACTTGTTGATGCTGCATGGGCATGTGTTGGTCTCTCATCTGAGGCTGTTGTTGAATATTTCCTTGCATCTGGTGAGGGTACTTGCTTTGCATGTGTGTAAATTGGCCTTGATAATGAGGCTTTGGCCTAAGGCCTTGGTTAAAGTTTGGATTTTTTGACTCATCATCACTAAATTGGGCTTCTGCCTCTTCGAAATTATGCTGTTGATAAGGATAGCGATCACCACCACGATTTGGGCCTGGGCCTTGCATAGGATGAGGATTAGCTCCATATTTCTGCATACCCATTCCAGGTCTCGGACCGCCTTGCATATCCACGAAATTTGGATTCTGTGGCTCCTCTTGACGATGAATTATTCCTGGTCTCGATTCGATTTTTGAGTATTTGGTCATTGGAGCATGAGCCTGCTCATCTTTATCAATACCTGGCTTTTCTCGACCCATACCACCAGCCTTGGCTTTTTTAGGAATTTGGTATTTTTGAGCAGATTCTCTTTCCATTTCTGGCATCATTGTTGATTGTTTAGATGCAGTCAGTGGTTTAGCAGAAACTGGTTTAGGAGCTTTTTTCTCCACTGGACGTGCTTCTGCATCGCCAGGAGCTGTCATTCCAGGACCTATATCACTTTATTCATACATCCCCAAAAAGGGTTCCTACCTGGCTCTTCTCTCCTTTTCTTCTCAACTTTCTTTACCTCTAAACATATTATTTCAACAAGAATTTTGGCGAGGCGATTTTACTGGGTTCTTCTTTTTTCTCTCCCTGACTTAGAAGCAGAAACTTCTTTTGAAGCTCAAGAGAAGTTGGATCTATCCCATTTTTCTGATAGTACAGAATTAAGTTGTTCAATTCCTCAATTGTAAAGCTCTCATTAATGTTCTATCAATTTTATTTTCATCCAACGGTGCAACAAACCTCTTTTAGCTTATACTGGATGTTCATTACGATTGACATGATCGTGTTTCCTGAAAAATATGGCTCCCACGTTTTAAATAAGATTCTTAATCTCTTTCTGATTTCTGGCATTCCGGTCGAAGCTTCGTAGGCATCGCAAAATGCATCAATAATTCCTTCTTCCAGGTATGTTTGATAATGCTCTTTGCAGTTCTTCAAAATAGAATCCATCAAGTTCAATAATGACACCTTTCTGTCAATTTTGGCCTTTCCTCATTAGATAAGATTGCATCTCAATATACTTTTTTGAAAACATCAAATAAGGCTTCAGTCAAAAGCTTCGCGTGCTTGGCGTTCTTTGAACATATCTTGGTTATTCCATCAATAATGTCCTTCTTGCTATCTTTTAGAATATCTAAATGCTTGATAAAATCGCTTTTAATAGCTGACATTTAATTTGTTCTTATTGTATTATCAGAGCAAAACAATCTTTTGTCAACTGCTTAGATTTTAAATCCAAAAAAAGACACTCAAGAGAAAACTTTCAAAGAAAAAAATCTTCACTAAAGGAAAAAAGATTTCTCAATCATCTCAATTAAAGAAAGAAAATTTTTAATCATTTTATTGGGAACTATTGAACAAAAATAGGTATCGAAGAGAGGTATGAATTATTGAGACGAACAGATTTATATACAAGGAATAATTCAAATTTATGAGGCCCATCCTGCAAGTCCTTCGTCTTCATCAGAATCCTGTTGTTTCTTTTTAGTTGAAGTTTTTGAACCCTTTGTTTGTGCACCAGATCGAAGCCCTTGGAAATCCAAAAGGTTATCGTCATCAGAATCACTATCCATCAGGCTTTTTCTGACAACCTTCTTTTTTGCTGGTTGAGTTGGTATATGCAAGATATTGGAATCTGATTCATTAATAATCGCCTTTTGTTGAGGTTTTGGTTTTGCAGTGCTTGCACTTGGAGTTTTCTTTTTGACGATAGGACCTGGGAAAGACAGAGGATCATCAGCAATAACTTTTGTTTGAGCAACGGCAGCAACAGGGGGTTTTTTATCAGATGTCTTTTTCTCTTCTTTCTTGACATCACTTGCTTTTTCTTCTTCCCTTTTCTTGGGAACAGGCTCCTTTTCCTCATTTTTCTTCGGAGCAGGCTCTTTCTCTTCTTTTTCACCTTTTTCCTCAACCTTTGCAGCAGAAGAAGAAGGTTTCTCCTTTGAGTCTTCAGCAGCCACTTCCTCTTTCTTCTTTTCAGGCACTGCTTCTTCCTTCTTTTCTTTTTCTTCAACTTTTTTGACTTCTTTCTCAGACTTGGTTTTGGTTTCTTTCTCAGACTTAGTTTCTTTATCTGATTTCGCTTTGGCCTCAGTTTCTTGTTTGCCTTGGGTTTTAACAACGGTACCTTGTTTAGGAGCAGGTTTCAACGATCTAGAGAGAGGATCATCTGTTTCAGCTTTTGCAACTTTGATTTCTGGCTCTTTTTCTTTCCCTTCTTTAGGTTTGCCTCCAACTTTGGCTTTCTTTTCTAAATCCTTAATATCCTTCTTGCTAACAACTTCAATGACACTGTTCTTGAAGAGGAAACTCTTGGGTGAAGCTTCAGCAGCTTTTTGAGGAACTTCTTCATCACTCTCTTCATCAGGCTCTGCAAGTGCAAGAGGATGTTCTGGTCTCTTTCTAATTTTAGGTGCTTTCTTCTTTTCCTCTTTTGGTAACTCTTCGTCTGATTCAGGCTCCTCTTCTTTCACTTGCTGAACAGGCTTTTGGTTTGTCTTGGCAACAGACTCTTTGAAATTTTCATCTTCGGAACCTTCAGAATCCTCAAAGACAGGCTCCTTTGCAGGTCTATATTGGAATAATGTCAAAGCTTCTCTAGAGTCCCTTTCTTCTTCCTCTTCCTCCTCAGACTGGTACTCTTCATCTGATTGAGCTTTTGCATTGTTTGCTTTTAATTCAGGATAGTCATATTTAGCCACCTTAGGTGCATGAACCTTTTTAGGTTGGATCTTTTCATTTGGATCAAATGGATATCTCCAAAACTAATGGGATGAATTTTAATAAATTATCTGAATAAAATAACCTTGATAGACCGATCAGCTGAACCAGTTACCATCAATTTATCATTTTCAAAATAAACCATTTTGGAAATCTCTCCAGAATGAGCATCAAGCATATCTAATCAATCAAAATTATGATATGTGAATTTATCTTCTCGAATTACGAAAAGCTATAGTTGTTAAACTATTCATAAATGCAACTGTCCCGGTCGCTGTAGCGACATATAGCTCCTTGTTTTTACCAACAAAATGTAATCCTCGAATCTAAAATCAATTTGTTAAATAAACACAAATTTCAGTCCTTCTACTTGTTTCACTGTTTCGAAACTTGTCGTATATGTACTGAATTTTTCCTAAAACTCCCTTAATAATTTCTCCCAATATTCTCTCATTACTCTGCCAGGTTTTCCAATATCGTAAACAACAATGTTTCCTTGGTTTGAACCAGCAACAAGAAGACTTCTTTGTTTATCGAAAAACAAAGTCTTAATGAAATTCTCTTGATGATAGGCAATCGTTGCAAGACATCTCATTTGACCCTAATAGCAAAATATTTGAGAATCAATACCAAAACTTTGAATTACTTCGGCACTATAAACAAAGACTGTACCGACTGCATCAGCGACGAAAAATCTTCCACTTGATTTGTCCATAATCATTGCGGTCAAAGCTTGAGGATGCTCCTTTTCTATACAATAAATTCAATATTTGATAATTTGATTCTGAAAAATACCAGCGAGATGAGCTTCATTGTTTGCAATATCTGTCTTCACAAGGTATTTATCCAAAGATGAAGAAAGAAGATGGCCTGTTTCGGGAAGAAGCAAAATGCCAGTGATAGTTTGGGTATGACAATGAACTTTGCAGAACTAAAAATATACCATTTACTTTTAACGAACAAATTCTATTACTGAGGTATATCTTGAATATTCAAGTTCTGTAGAAACCCGAATGCATTCGATAAGCCCGTTAACATGTCCGATTGCAAGAATAGTCAACCCATGATCCCAAGTCAACATACTTCCCTATAAAATCAATTATTCAGTTTTTCTTCTGGGTTACTTCATTCGACAGGTTATATTGCCACAATTTTGTAAATTCAAAAGACCCTTCAGACTCTTCTTTATATGCTATGACACTACTGACTTCTTGAGATTTCGAAATGCTGCTCAAGAAACTTCCAATTTTTGAAACAATACGAGTTTCTGCTAATAAAACAAACAAGACTCCTTTTGAAGGAATGTAAACGAAATCCTTCACACCCATTGGCAAGTTGGGAATCTCATACAATTCCTTGACAACAGTAAGTGTTTCAGTCTTAATATGACTTTCAAGCTAAAATTGTTGAGCTCAAATCATTTTATTTGGATACTTCAAGGAAGCCTTTGAATTCGGGATCACTCAGAGTGTCTTTTCTTGAAGCAAGAACCTGAAATCAATCAGATGAAAAGTTTCCTCCAAAAGGAATACATTCAGATATTTTTCCAAATCGTCTCTTCTTTTATCTAAATCGTCTTCTCCGAGTGAGAATATACTCTTTGCAGGAAGGTAAGGCATGTTTGAAAGCTTCTTTATCAATTTCTTATGCATCTCTTCAATGTCCTTAAACTTTCTTGTAATCGTCCATTTCTTTGCTGCATTCGCCATGATTTCTATAGAATAGTACACTGCTGAACCTTTCTTTTCATAGTCCAAAATTTCAATCTACCCAATTTACAGAATGCCATCTAAAGTATTACTGTTAATAAAACAGGAAGACTCTCGTCCATGTTTGAAACTATTTGTCTTTGATGAAATAAACAATAACACACAATAAATTAATAAAAGTACACCAACTCCTCGAGGAAATCTGATGTCAGAGTACTATTATTAGTTAACAAAAAACCTTAAACTTTCTCCTTAATCTAAGAGAAGAGAGGATAACAGAAAAAACTCTTCTTGACGCAGTATTCCACTTACCAGAACCATTTTTCGTTCCAATAGAAAAGTTCAACTTTCAACGTTCAACTTGTTAAACAACCCACCCGCCTAAAATTCTCAGTTGTCTTCGAAAGAATTTTAATTTAGTTTTAAATCCCCTAAGTGAAATTATTCAATATGCATGCATGTATACTGGGGTGCTCATTATTCATTTCAATATACATACAAAATTAATTTCGTATTGTTGACAATTGACTGACAAAAAAAAAAAATTGATTAATTTTGAATTAAAGTCCCATATGACGGATTTCTCTTGCAATATTGACCTTGAACATTGATATTGATGGTGTAGGTCTCACAATGTTAGAGACATTTCCAAGTCTGAATTGAAAGAATTAAAACGATAATTTCCTTCAAAAAATCTTACTTGAATGATTCCTTCTTGTTGGATGGATCTTCTCTTTTTCTTTCAATTGGTTTCACTGGATCACCTTTATGCTCAGGATACTTTCCAAATGTGCCATTGACTCCAGCTTTTCCAGGATTTGCTGGTTTAAAAGCTCCTTCATGAATTTTCTTTTGTTCTGGTTCAGGTTTAACTTTTCTCTACACATTAAATTTTTATCTTCCTCCCCTGACCAATATCTTTCGTACTTCAGGCAATGGTTTCTTTAAACCAAATGTATCTTTATTACTTGCGAATGTATCTTTCGGAACAGTTTGACTAAGGAATGGTTGTTCTTGTAATTTCTTTTTTGCTTCAAGTCTTTCTTTCTATTCAACAATTCTTTTCAAAAAAGAAATTTAATAAAATTCTCAACTCTCTCAATTTCCTTTCTTCCATCATAAGGATCAGGGATGTACTTATCTGGTTTTGAAAACAAGTGTCCAATAGTTGATGCTCCGTAGCCTGGATGAGGCACTGTTGTAAAGATGTTTCTATTCTCTGTAATCACTTTGCCTGACAAATTGTCACTTTGATTCATCTCTATGAAAAATACCATTCTCAGCTCTAGCAGGTTTCTTTTTCTCAACATAATCCGGCATATTCTTGTATGTGGCAGTGATCAAACTAGTAATATATTTTTCAAAGCATAATCTCAACTTTTATGCATACTCAGAAGTTGCGGCCTTTGGAGATCTCCATTGGGAATCATGCTTCATCAACTTCTTCTTTGCAATTTCGTCCTGGCGAGAGCGTTTATCAGGATCAACATACGGGTCACCTTTTTCATTTATTCAGTCCCTTGCATGCCAAAATCTTTTGTTTTACCTATACTAATATATGCCACTTTTGAAAAGAATGAAGATTCAATTCTGCCAGTTTTCGGACTTCCAGGATAGATTCCTCTTGGCATTGTGATTACTCTGCCATCGGGACCAAGGTTTTTCTCTATTTGGCAAGTTAACTCGGATGAATTGCTCAAGATTACTTTTTATAATAATATCACTTGCTGAGGCAGAAAGGCCAGCTGGAGGAATACTGAATAAACCATGCTGATGTCTAGGTGAATTCAATACGGATTGACAAATCAACTTACTTCCATTCACTTCGAAGGGTTTCTTGAACGACCTTCTCTCTCAAATCTTCAATGACCTTTTCTTTCTCCGTGGTCATAATAAAATTCTGCAATCGAAAAAAAAGAAATTATTAGGTGGTTTATCGCATCCCTTCAATATAAATTTTAGTTTTTTATAAATTTCAAATTTTTTCCATATTGCCTTATCCCACATTTAGGCCTCTAATAATCTAGAAGCTTTTTTTTGATTTGACTCTGTTTTAAGTCATGGGTTTATCATAATGGTTGGTGTTTCCCCCTTCTTCGAAAATATTTCGCGCTAATGCAATATCCCATCTCATCAGTATCAAATTAGAGAAATTTTTAATTAAGTAAAACAAAATCAAAAATTCTCGCATAAAATCTATTCTTTACTATATAAACTGGAAAAAAGCACATGATCACTGAACAAAAAGAAAAATAAATTAATTGATGACAAAAAAAATTAGTTATCAATTCAGGAAAAATTTTATTTTGTTGTTGTTTGTTTATAAAGACAGTTCTTTCTTCCCCAGCACCCCTATCATTCATTATCTGAATCTGTGTTTGGTCTAATTCAAAATTAACTTGCTTTCATTAAAAATTCTTCTCTTTACATTTTCAGGTTGAAAAACATTTATATAATCTGAGTTTTGGTTAAAATTGTAGCTGATGGTTTTAATCATTGAATTGGCTTCACCTTGTTTAAGACCATCTCTTGGACGAGTTTGACGGAGATTTTTCTTGTCAGAGTAAGAGACCTTTTTTGGTTCCTTTTTTTTCATTTCCACTTCATAATATTTCTGAAGCTCTGCCTCTTGATTAATTCTCTTCTGTGAACCCAATAATCTATTTTCGTTCTTTGGAGAACCTGTAGACAACATTTTATCTTGCATGCTATCAAAAGTAAAAGCTTGATTTGCCTTGAGCTTCAATCTTGGTAAAGAGAGGATCTCACACAGCTCATTCACCTTCAACAGGAAATTGCTGCTCTAAAGAAATTTTAAACTCATATTCAACTCAATCTCGTGTATTACTGTTTCACCATCAACAAAGGAAATTGACCCATCTTTTATCAAGATGCTCACTTTTGTCAAAAAGCTCTCAAAAAGCATCTTTTCTTTCTCAAATTGCTTCAAAGAAGAAGCCATTTGATCCAAATCTTTATTCAAGTGCGAAATCGTCATAAACCTTGACTGAGAAAATTTTAGCGACTTTTTTTCCAAATCAAAATTTACGTTGAGTTCTTCTTTTAAGGTGTCAATTGTTGATCTTGCGATTTCCAATTGGTTCTGAATTATTCTAATATCCCGGATTTCTGTCTTATCTCTATGCGATTGCTGTTCGTTTTGCTCAACATATTTCGAGTGAGGAGGAGGGGGCATATACTGTCTTGAAATTGATCTGTGGGAATTTTCTGGGGTCTTTTGCGATGAAATAAAATGGCTTTGCATATTCGCAATTGAAGAAGAATTTTGCATTATCTGTCTACTCTCCTCAAGTTGTGCCATGCTAAAGTTTCGCAAACTAACATCAAATAGATTTAGAACTTTTGTCAAAAATTATAACTAATACGCTCTTGTATCCACTTTGAGATTAGAATTACTGTGGCCAACCGAGGACGTCCTGGCATTCTTTTTATTCCTTGAGGGACTCTGATAACTCTCTTGGATCAGTAGCTCACTATTTTGAAGTCTGGCTTGCGATGATTCAAGTTTATTCCTCTAATAGACTTTGATTTTACATTTCTCGGTTATAATATTACCACAATCTGTTTGTTTAAAGATGGGAGGTAGTCTTCAGGAGGCATTTTATTGAAGGGCTCCTGTAACGCACCCTCTGTAATCGAATTCAAAAGAAGCAATGCATACAAATTTCGGTTCTGCTTCCATATGTCATTTACTGATACTTGGCACAACTTTTTACACCACTGTTCAATTCTTATTCTTTCATGCTTATTAAAAGTCGCATATCTTTTCTCAATATCCGTCATTAACTTCACGAATTCATCATCAAGACGACTCAGCTGGTTTGTACTATCGTGTCCGGGAAAGTGGTTCATTTATTCCTCAATAGTTACTTTTTTAATCCTTTAATAAATTCTTAACTGTATCTTTAGGGAATAATACTATATCATTATCCTGGAAAAAATTCGAGACTCCTTGATTTTTGTCAAAACTGGCCCACACAATAACTTTACTATATGTCGCTATAAAATTATATTTTTTTACAAATTTGTTGAGTCCCGAACCATTTGCGGGTAAATGGTTGAAGTATTAAAGCATAACGATTAAATGCCAGTCTGCTAAAGACTTTCCATTGCTTGATTTATATAAATTTAAATCAAGAATTTATTAAATATCGAGTATAAATTAATATACTCATGGAGTTTACAACTTTCGCCGTTCAAGATGGTTACGTTGAAGCCATCTGCAGAGGTTTCCGTTCTGGTTTCCTCACCGAAGAAATCTACAATAACCTCAGAAACTGTAACAACATCGGAGAGTTCAAATTGGTACATCCTTTGCCTTAAATGAAATTAATTATAAAGGTCTTGGAAGACACTGACTATGCTCCCTATATTCAACAAGAACCCTCCAATCTCCCCGTCAACGTCCTCAGAAAGAAACTTAAGCAAAAGTTAGCCGAAGAGTTCGAATACTTACAAACTCAATCTGTTTTCCCCCTCTCTGAATTCCTTCGCCGCATCTCCTTGAAATACATGATTGACAACGTCGTTAATATGATCGAGGGTATCAAGAATAAAGTCGACTTCGATATCCTCTACGAAAACAGAGAGCCCCTTGGTGATTTCCCTGAAATCAAAAACATGAGAATCGCTGATGCTGACGATTTCGGAACCTTGTACTCCACTGTCTTGATCGATACTCCCGTCGGACCTTATTTCATCAAATTCTTGGAACAATACACTGAAGCCAACCAAAATCTCTCCATGAACGAAATCCAACAATTCTTCAAGGATGTTAAGCCCGAAGAAATTAGAACCTCTTTGAAAAAACTCTGGCTTGAAGATTTCTACGTCTTTTGTGAAGAAAACCTCTCTGCCACCTCCCAAGATTTCATGTTGGATATCCTTAAATTCGAAGCTGACTTCAAAACTATCCAAATCATCTACAACTCCATTGGTAACAGAGAATTGTCTTCAGCTGACCAGAGAAGTAGCAAGAGAAAAAGACTTTGCCCCTCCCTCGGTTATTTGTACCCTGATTGCGAAAAGGCCTTGGTTGACTCCTCTTCTTTGGACCAACTCAGAGAAGCTGTTAAGGGAATTAATGGATACTATGATTTGCTGAAGGACGCCCCTGATCCAAGCAAGAGAGAAGAATTCGGCCCTCAAACTGCCAGTTTGGATGATTTGATGTACTATGAAGAATTAAAGAAATTCTCTTTGGGATTCGAAGAACAAGCTCACTATGCCATCTTCTACGCTTACATCAGACTTAAAGAACAAGAAATCAGAAATATCGTCTGGCTCGCTGAAATGATCACCAGAAAATTACCCAAGAACAACCCAGGTTGGAGAAAATACTTGGTTCCTTTTAGATATGAATAAATGGTTTCAACCCATCCCTAGCCATCCCGTTCCCGCCCCGTGCCATCCACCTTTTTAACAGTGATCTAAAAATTATATATTGTGATTATCTGCTCGATCCAAGCTTTTTAATGTACTCTTTTGAATAAGAGTATATCATCAAAGAAAATAAAGTATGAATAGCTCTATATACACATAAATACAAAAAATCTCAATTTAATATTTGCTTATAAATATTAACCTCAGAAAAAGGAAACCCGTCTCTTTTCCCTCAAATTGGGCATGAAAAAAAATATTTTTACAATTTTCTTCAAATCTCTGTCATTCAAAGCGGATGAGAAAAAGCTTTTAGAGTTCTGTTTTCAAGGAAATTCCCCACCCACTGAAGGCGATAAACCTCACAATCAAAATTTTTCTACATTAATCTCCTACTTTTACCCTTTATCACAAATTATAAACGTCAATTAAAATTTATGCAGGCTCAAGATACAAATAAAGGTGCTTTAGAAGAGAAAAAGCAACCTGTTAAGAAATTCTTAAACCAGGTAGGATCTATGCAAGACTCTCATGTAATTTTATTTCAAAGGTTCCAGAAGATATTATTAATAATGTCCAACTTAATGAAGCAATCAAAGTTTTACCTCATAATTACAACTTTGAAATTCACAAAACTATTTGGAGAATAAGAGAACTCAAAAAAACTCTCAATAAAGATGTATAAATTCACTCAATATTCTAGTTTCTTAAAGGAAAAATTAGAAACTCACTCTTTGTCTTCAATTCCCAGAAGGACTCTTACTTTATGCATGCCTTATTTCTGATATTTTCGAAAATTTCACTGGATCTGAGTGTATAATAATGGGCGATGTCACCTACGGAGCTTGCTGTGTGGATGATTTATCTGCTGATGAACTTGGATCAGATTTTATCATTCATTATGGTCTGTTTTTCTACTCATTTTTTTCTTTTAAAGTTTTTCAGGTCACAGTTGTTTAATTCCAATTGATGAAACTTGTGTTAAAGCCATGTACGTCTTTGTTGAAATCTCAATTGACACTGATCATTTTGTTCCTACCATTGAACTCAACTTCCCAAATAAAAGCCAAAGGTATAATTTATTTGAAAGTGAAATTCTCATTTTTCACATCATAGTCTCATTATTATGGGAACTATCCAATTCAATACTGCATTATTCACTGCTAAAAAAGCTCTTGAAGAAAAGGGTTATACCAATTTAATTGTTCCTCAAGAAAAGCCCAGATCTTCTGGTGAAGTAAATTTCATTTCACTCTTCCTCAGTCAATACAACATCTCCTCCTTAGGTATTGGGATGTACTGCACCACCAACTTTATTGCAAGGAATTGCAAATGATCCAGTAGTTATTTTCTTGTGTGATGGAAGATTCCATATGGAAGCAGCTATGATTGCCAACCCTCAACTTAAATTCTACCAATACAATCCTTACACAAAACTCTTTACAATTGAAGAATATGCTCATAAAAAAATGCTTGAAACAAGACGTCAAGAAATTGAAAAGTTCACCAATATTAAAAGAGTCGGAATCATTCTTGGTATCCTCGGTCGTCAAGGTAGCACCCATATCTTGGAAGTAATTGAGACGATTTTGAAACTTCCCTCTCATGTTATTCTTTAGAAAATTGAAACATCATTGAAAGAAGTGAATATCCCATATATTATATTATTGGTTTCTGAAATCTTCGATTCACAATTGACCTTATTCCAAGAGTATAGAATAGATTTTATTCTCTCAAACTAATGTCCTCTTAGTGAAGTTGATATTTGGGTCCAAATTGCTTGCCCTAGAATTTCTATTGATTGGGGAACTTTCTTCACAAAGCCTTTGATTACTCCTTATGAATTCTTTGTTGCTATGAAAAAGACTGAATGGAAAGAAGTCTATCCTATGGACTACTACTCCAATAATGGTGGAGAGTGGACAAATTATCATCATAAACAAAGTAAGTGATTTTTTTCAACTCATCTTACTCTCAATTAGGTACTAGAAAGCCAAAGAAGAATATTGTGGTACAATATGAAGCGGCAAAATAACCTAGCCCTCCCTAAATTTATTTTCTCATAATTCAAAATCTGATATGTACCTATTGACAATTTTTGTTAAATATCAAAAGTTGTATATTTATTTTGACTGATGAAAAAAATCAGTCGTAAAAAAAACTTTTTTCTTCATTTTCTGCGATTTTTTTTTGAGAAGCATATCTTTCGAGATGCATTGGAAGCTCATGCATTTCTGTCCTCAAAGCCTTTAAAATTCAATTGAATCAATTTAATAATTAAAATCAAGATAAAAAATAAATCTAAAGTATGGGTTCAGGAAAACCTAGAGGTATTAGAGCCGGTAGAAAGCTCCACGATCACAGAAGAGATCAAAAGTAATATTGCGCATTGTTTCTAGTTTCTTATCTCCTTTAGGTGGGCCGACAAGTCCTACAACAAGAGAATGTTGGGCTCCAGATATAAGAATCCTTTCATGGGTGCTTCTCACGCTAAGGGAATCGTTACTGAAAAAATCGGTGTCGAAGCTAAACAACCCAACTCCGCCATTAGAAAGTGTGTCAGAGTCCTCCTCAAGAAGAACGGTAAAAAGATCGCTGCCTTCGTCCCCAGAGATGGTTGCTTGAACTTCTTGTCTGAAAACGACGAAGTCTTGGTTGCTGGTTTCGGTAGAAAGGGTCACTCCGTCGGTGATATTCCCGGTGTTAGATTCAAGGTTATCAGCGTTAAGGGTTTCTCATTGCTCGCTTTATACACTGGCAAGAAGGAAAAGCCAAAGAACTAAAAGCGCAAGGATTTTTATAGCGTAGTTGAGCTTTTAAACGAATTTTGTACGATCTACTTGATTTTGTGAGGATGCATAAGATTCACACTCCATATTATTAAACAGGAACTAAACTTGTCTTAATGACTATTGGGATCATTGTTAAGAGTACGATTAGAAAGATAAAGCATGTTTTTAATACAATGATTTAAGAAATAATATCAATGGCCTAAAAAAATGATGAAAAATGGACCCTTTAAAATTTCCTTTCGTCATATTTTCTCCATCATACGAAGCCTTCTTCTCACTCTGCTTCGTCCCTTCTACTTAAAATCACTCATCATTATTTAAATTAAACCCTCTCTGTCATTTTCGCCATCATATTAAAAACAAATGACATGATGGGTCAGGCTCGAGATTTCATTGAGATGAGACAAAAACGCCTTCTTGATGACCTTAGCAGTCTCTTCAACACCTCTAACCCGATTTTCTTTTTTTTTTTTGACAACAGAAATTTTTTATGATAATTTTTTTTCCTTTTGTCTCAACTCAGCTTCTCAAAAAAATCAAGAGAATTTTTTTTTTCACTCATAAGAAGTTTTTTCAAGAAATATTTCTTTCAAAGGTGAAAGAGTAGTTCTTTTGGATATTTGATCATAATTCTAATTTTTTCCCTCAATTTTTAAATGATTTCATTTTTACTAAAATTCTATCTTGCAAGAATTCAACTGAGCAAGAAAAAAAAAGTTTTCCGTTGAATTCATTAGATTCTTGATATTTCACATTTCTGGGATACCTTCCTTTTCTTTTCATTTCTAAAAACTAGAAAATGCTCGTAACTACGCAAACAAATTGATTCCCATCCATTACAACAAACTCATATAAGCTCTTTCTTTATATGGGATTTTTTTTGTTTGCTCAGAAGAAAAAAATCAATCTACAAACGAAGGTTACACTCTGGATTTAAAAAAAAAATCTTTGATATGTTTTATGAGCAAAATCCTTTGAATTTTTTAATTTCCCAAAAGGTATAAAAATTAGATATATTCTTGGAAACAAAAATAAAATGGAAAATAAAGATAAACAAGAAAACAGCTCTCCTCAAAAGGGCGAGGAACACCAACCAACCGAGGAACATGAACATGATCTTGAAGGTCATGATGAAGGTGAAGAGCATCAAGGCGAAGAAGAAAAGCATGATGGCGATGATGGTCAACATCATGAGCATGGTGAAGGTGAAGAAGGACAAGATGACTCACGTATATCTTTCAGACTCAAACAAAATTAAAATTGAATAGAACAAGCTCAAATTCAGCAAACAAATGAACAAGATGAAAGATCTGTTTATGTCAAAAATGTCGATTATTCCTCCACTAAAGAAGAAGTCGCTGACTTCTTCAAATCTTGCGGAAAGATTAGTCGTGTCACAATCATTACTGATAAATATACAGGAAATCCTAAGGGGTAATCTCCAGATCCTCTTTCTTGATATTCAACTTTTAGATATGCTTATATCGAATTTGCTGATAAAGAAGGTGCTGAAAACGCTATTTACTTGAGCGATTCCACTTTCAAAGGAAGAACTATTACAGTGAGTTATATTTCTTTCTTTCTTTACTAAATTTCAGGTCACACCTAAAAGAACCAACGTTCCTTTCAGAGGAAGAGGCAGAGGCAGAAGACCCAGCAGAGGAGGTAGTTCAGAATCAATACTTCTCAAAATTAAAAAATTTTCTCAATAGGCTTCTATCCCATCAGAAGAGGATTCCAGATGTTTGCAATGAGACCAATGAGAAGAGGTGGTTATCGCCCTTATTAGTTTATAGCTATTGAGTATATTATCCTTTTTGGCTTTTTTAATAATTTGTTTACAAAGCAAGCTTCATTTTTTCTGTGCTGCTGCCTAAAAAAAAATGTAAAAAAAAAAAAGTAAGAAAAAGAAAAAAAATTTTGATGTAATAAAAAAAAACTCAATTAATTAAAAAAAAGTCTCATGCTTCCTTTCTTTTTCATATTCACTGTTTCTGTATCATGATATAATTTGATGAAATATTCTTGACTTTTTGATTCACTCAAATTACATTCCTACCCGAAAAATTTAAACATTGTTTTAGGCGCCTTTTTTCTAGAAAAATATAATCTGAAAATTTTCTTGTAGATGTGATAAATAAAAAACTCCGAAATATTTGTACAACCTAAATGGAAAGATATCAAACAGCTTTCTCCTCTCTTTTGCTAAATCTTCAAGTAAGTGAATGAGTTGAAGAAAAAAAATTCGTCATCATAGTCTTTCCAAAGACTCTGCAAAGCCCCAAAACCCCAAAGGAAACAAAATCTTCTCTGATTTCTCTCCCCGATTTTAAACGAGCGAGGGAGTGGAATTTTTTTTTCCTTGAGAAATTTGATAAAGTTTGAGGATTTTTCAGGTTTTTCACTAATATAAAAAATAAATTTATAAAGTATGTTACATTTATAAATATGTTGACTGCTAGAAATCCAAACACAACAGGACCTTATGATTCTGGTTTCTTACAACCATAATTTCATCTAAAAATTCTTAGCTTCAGGGTCAAAGAGCCATCGTCAACGTTCTTTAGGAAGTCAAACCCGACGCCGTAACTTTTCGCATCAAATGAATCGTTTTAATCAGATCTTGTCTAGTCCAACCTGTCAAATCAAATTCCAACTTTTTTATTACTCAAGATGTCACAAAGCATAACTTTATTGAAGAAGGAACCAGCACTGGTATTTTTGATGAAAAAAGAAACACAAAACCTACTTCATCTATCAATGCTATCTCTGATCAAAGGGTCAAAGGAGTCCTCAACAGAGTAAATCCCAATATTTTCCTTGCATTAAGTGTATAAGCTCAACTCTACGATCAATAAACTCAAAATTGTTTCAGATAAATGTGAGAAAACTGTCGAAAGAAATTCAGGTCTCCCAAAACAACGCAATCCTAGCATAATTTTTTTCTTTAGTTTTGCACCATAGTAAACACACAAGATCAGCTTCAACATTTGCTCTCACTCAACCAACTTTCGATCTCATGCTTCAAAGTCATTCTACCACCAAATCCACAATGAACATCAATAATTTCCTTTCAATGAAGTAAAACTCTCTCTGGCATAGTGCATAATTATTTTTCCTTAGTGAAAGTGAATTTCTGAATCCTCAATCAACTTTTGCCATTGCTGAAGCTGCTCGTTCTATTGACGGGAATCCATACACTGTTCCTGTCTCAGAAGCTTTGTGGTCCAATCTTACTCAGGGCATGGATTATATGAATGAACTCAAATACGAGATCGCCCGAAAAACTGGCATCTTAGAAAAAGCAAAACAACAACTCCAAGAGCTTGATAAAGCCCTTGATACCACAATTTTGAAAGAAAGAGCGAATCATATTAAAAAGGAAATCGAGGCTGAAGAGGCCAAAATAGAATGGACAGAAATGCACCAAGAAACATTAGAACACACAATCACTACAAAACGTAAAGATTTGTTAATCAGCTGGCAGAAATTTCAAACTTACATGAGGCCTTTCCAATGGGCAAGTCATACCATTGAAAAGCAAGTTGATGCAATTATCAAAATCAGCAAGACTTTACAACGACAAGAAGTATTTTCATCATTTGAGGAGATAAAGTAATCGAGGGAATAGGATGAACTGAAATCAATACAGCAGCAATCGAAAGAAAACTTGAATAATCGTAGAATTATCGATACAAAAAGAGGAGAAGACCACAAAAAAGTTGAAAGACTTCAACTCAACTTGGAAATCGAAAAACTCTACCAAACAAAAAGAAATGATTTGGTTGCCAAAACTAAAAGAGAAATTGAAGTTGGGAAAGAAACCCAATTGGAAAATCAAAGACGCCTTCAAAGGAAAAAGCAAGCAGCTCTTTTTGATCTCCTTCAAGGCTTTGAAGAAGATCTTGATAGGCTGTCTGCCGTCAGCAAACCATACGCAAATAAGGAAGATTATCTCAGCCACCTTGAGAGCCTTGAGTATAACAACTGGATTTAGAAGTTTTTTAACATCATTCCTCTTTAGGCAAAATTATGAAGATCTCCAAAATAAAATCAAAGAACTCACAGAAGAGCTTGATTTGAAAAAGAAAATTGAAATTGTATTAAACCATTTCTTCTTCTCTTTTAAATCTTATTTTCTCCTTAGCCTACGTTAAAAGCAGAATTGGAGCAATCAAAAACAGACAATATTAAAAAAGCCAATGTTTTTGAAAAAACTCAATTATTCAAAGTCCTTCAAGAAAAACTGAGACGAAACCAATTACATGAAAAACAAGTAACTTGATATTGAATTTTTAGAGAAGATAATTTTTCCCCTAACTTAGATTGCACATAAAGAAGCTTTGATAAATAGTGCTACAAGAGGAGTTATGACGATATTTTATAAACTCTCCCTGAATAAAACTGATGTAATTTTTTCCCTCTCATTTTTCTAATCCCCTCCTTAGCTTGGTCTTGAAAAGTTGGATGAGGTTAAATTGAAAAGAGATAATCTCGGAGATGTTTTATTACTTTGTGGAGAGATTCTTGAAACCGTGACAAATATTCACAATGAACCCTCACAAATCAAAAGTAATCCAATGTCCCACAATGAATTTTTTGATGATGATTGATGGATTAATTAAAATACCTCCTTTGTTGTGTAAATTTTAGTACATTTTTTGTTTTGCTTTATTTTATTGTAATATTTCATTTTCATTTTCGTAACCTTTTCTTCTTCGAGATAATCCAAGAGAAGTATTTTTTTAGACGGGGTTTTTCAACTTACGAACAGACGAATCATACTTTTTAGATTTTTGACTAGGTTCTACATATGAATTAGGGCCAAAATTATTATATACTACAGGGAATTGCATATTATAATTGCCATTCATCATATTATTATACATAGGGTCAGTTTGAGAGTAATAGTTAGGATTCATCATTTGCATGCTATTCATGCCATATGAATTCATCATAGGGTATGAATAGTCTGATGCAATATAATTTTGCCAAACGTAATCATTTGGACCGGCATCTCCGATGGCTCCTATACCGTGTAAAATATTCGCATGCTTCTTTTCAGGGACACTTTTCAAGTAAGTGTCTTTCAACTTAAAGTATGTTGAAAGTGTCAGCAAAGAATCACTTCCTGCTTGATGCTGAGGACCTATTCTTTTCACCTTTTAATTATTTAGAATATCTGCCAGACATTTGATGAGTTTACGCTGAGGTCTGCTGCCAATTTATTTAAGCCTCCACTCTTGAGGGAGTCGATATCTCTTACCATGCATTTAATGTCGAAAAATGAGGGGAAGTAAGCCTCCATCAAATTGTAAAAACCCTCATCGTCATCGGGTAAATTTTGCCCGTCCAACATTTTCAATAGATAGGCAAAGTCAAAGCCTCCGTGAAAAGTTATCCACTTTACTTCATCATTAAGCACCAGTCCTAATTGTTTTCAGAATTATTTTTTTGTTTGATCTGATACCTGATGAAATGAGATATTCGGCAAATATTTGAGGATTTATTCCTTTTGTTGCGTGCTTGTCGAATTTGATGCCAGAGTTCGACAAAAGCTCGATGGCCTCGGGAGAATAGTCATCAGTTCTATCGAAAATTATTCCAACTCCACTTTTTCCTCTTTACTTTATATCAAACCGAAAATTAAATTGCCACGTGGTCACCCCGTGAGGTAAATAACCATTCTCATCTGCAAAACTTAAACCAACTTGGATCACCTTTAACTGATCGACATTTGTCTTTATTGTTCGATATTCTATCTCCTGACATTTGTTAGATCAACAGATCTAGTTTGAAATTTTACATGGTGGCTGCTCATTGTGTGCAGATCTGCTTCAGTAAGCTTGTAAAATATACCAGGAAATTCGGTATCCTTGAAACATTTGATTCAATTCATCATGTTGAAATTACCATTGCAATCACTTTGCATTTCTCGATGATCTGCATGATATAACTGAATTCTTCTTCAAAATTGTCCTCCCAAACATCTCTGATTATAGGAGTTTCCACCAAATTATGTATGTGATAACTATTCGGAATTCCTCCAGTATTTGACTGTGGCAGTCCATTTGCATTATTCTTTTGCGGCTGAACGGCATTTGCCATCTAGATGGATCAATCAAGTTTAGGTAAAATGGCCTACATGAGCGGAATGCATTTCTTACTCAAAGAGTTTCAAACTTTTGCAGTTGAAGTGAACTATATTTGTCTGAAATATGTTTTATTTCTTTATTTTTATTTTAACTTTAAGTCCTAAAAAAAAAAAATTTTGTCTGTTTTGTTTGGAAAATTTGGAACAAAAAGTTGGAATATACAGCAATCGTGACTTTTTCATATCTCTTTCCCTTCTGATATTATAAAATTTTTAATGTTACCAAAAATATTCTTCAAAAATTTTTTTCCATCCTCACATTCAAATATGAGGAAAAATCATTCATTCGGTCAAGAAAATTCTCAGAAAATAATTTCCCTCAAATATTTGTTTTCAATACTTATAATAAAAGAGATTTTGAAATCATTTTTGGTTCCGTCTGAATTTTAAACAAAATTCTCTTGCCTAAAATAAATTGAACGCCTCCCATATACTCTCTATTTTTCATCTTCTTTGAATAAAATAATATTCCTCGTGCTAAGAGAATCAGTTAGCAAGATTCACATAGGAGGGACGTTGGCTTGAAGAAATTTTTGAAAAGGGAGCGCTAATATTGAAATAAGATAAAATTAAACTTATCAAGAATTCAATAGTAGATCATCTTAATCATCTTGGTTGTACAAATGGAGCAAGAAGAAGCCCTTAAAAATCTGATCATGCAAAATGATCAAGCTAATCAGCAAAATAAGGCTGAACCGACCTTTCTTTTTATTGCACATAAAGCAGGCATGCAACAAGTAGATAAGGCGAAAGTTAGTGCTATTGTCACTGAGGCTTCAAGAGATTCTCGTTTTTACAACAAACAAATGGCCAAAAAAGAAAAGTATGATCAAACTGTTGATAAGATGAGGGAGAAAATAGCCAAGTTCCAAAAGGACAAACAGCAAATGCAAAGTGTAGCCATTATTACTCAAAAAAGGATCACTGAACTCGAAAAGCAAAGGAATCTAAACAGAACTTGGGTCCATGTTGATATGGACATGTTTTATGTGGCTTGCGAAATCAGAGACAACCCTTCCCTCAAAGATAAACCTGTTGCTGTCGGTGGCATCGGAATGATTAGTACTGCGAATTACATTGCAAGAGGCTATGGCGTAAGGTCTGCGATGCCTGGTTTCATTGCCAAGAAATTGTGCCCAGAACTTATTTTTGTCAAAGGAGACTTTGAAAAGTATAGAGAAACTGCAAAAAGATTCAAAAATGTCATTGCAGAATATGACCCAGACTATGAAAGTGGAGGACTGGATGAAGCAGTCTTGGATTTGACCAATTATTTAAATGAACATGGCCTCTCTAAACCCGAGGAAATTGAAAAAGTCTGCTATGACATGAGAATGAAAATCAATAACGCAACAGGAATTACTTGCAGTTGCGGTATTGCTGCGAATAAAATGCTTTCAAAACTTTCGACTGAAATTAATAAACCTAATGGACAGTTTTATATGAAGCCCGTCAAAGAAGAGATCCTGACATTCCTCTCAAAATTACCTGTCAGAAAGATTCCTGGAATTGGAAGCACTTCAGAGCAAGTTTTAAACGGGCTCGGAATTGTCACATGTCAAGATATCCTTGACCACATCTCAGAAGTTTATGTTGCTTTCACGGAGAATGCGTTTGATTTCTTCCTTCGCTCAGCTTTAGGCATCAGTCGTTGTTATCATGAGCTACCTGAAGAAAGAAAGAGTATCAATGTCTCCAGAACCTTCCCTGTCATCAGTAAACTACCCGATATGGAGAGAAAAGTCCAAGAAATTGCTGATATGCTTGCAGAGGATCTCTCCCATTATAAAAAGAAAACCAAACATTTGACTCTTACTGTCAAAACTCACAATTTTGATGTGAAAAACAGAGGAATGCCTATCGATCGATTTACAGATAATGGAGCTGAAATCGGCTCGATTTGTATTAGATTATTGCGAGAGCTTACTCCTCTCGATCCTCTCAGATTAATTGGTATTAAGGCAGGAACACTAAGTGAATCTGAAAATCTCAACACGCTCGACAACTTTTTCAGCAAAGGAGCTACGAATAAAGTTGATAAACCTGAAACCAAAGATAAAGCTAAACCTTTGGCTTCAGATCCTCCGAAAGAACAAACAGATTCTGTTACCTTCCCAGGTATGATTGAAGAAGAATTGAATGAAAATTCAAAAAGTTTGACCTCAGTTCCTGTGCAAATCAAGGAAAAGGAACAATCTAAACTTCAACCTCAAGTTCAACCTCAACCCAAAGCTCAACCCCAGCCACAACCACAACCAGAAGCTCCAAAGATTTTGAATCGTGAAAAGCCAAAAGTTGAAGAAATAATTTGTCCTATCTGTAATATGAAGTTTGAGAGCGCTGTTAATAAAACCAGAATCAATAAACATATTGATAAATGTTTAGAAACCTTTGGAGCTGGAGCTTCTGAGGCAACCACCTCAACTGTCACGAATAATGCCATTAATCCAAATGTCGTTGAGGCCAGTCCTTTTAGAGGCGCAATGCAGGAAGAAAAGAAAGATGGACGAGGAAGAAAAAAGGCCGAGGAAGGTAATTTGAAAAAAACGAAAAAAACGACCGAAGCCCCAAGCACCAAAGGTTTAAATAATTTCTTTACAAAAAAATAATATGTTTATTCCCTATTTATATCAGAAGTTTTCATTCTCAAGTTCAATTTTATGATTGTGACGTGGTGTTGTATTCCTCCTTCTCGTCGTTCGACGATATCCGGAACTTGATTATTATGATATTGTTATTGTTGTTGTGCTGTAAATCATTTTCTCCTTTTCGAGGGGAGAGAACCAATTATTCTCAAAATTTCTTTTAATTTCCGAAATTTTCCATTTTCCTCCTTTCTTGTCACACATCTCTAGAAAACAATCAATCATTGCGATTTTTTGAAAAATTGTGTAATCATCAAATGAGGTGAGCTCAAAATGAAAATAATTTGGGTAGTGAAAATCTCATGATTCAATACAATATAGAGATATTGTCAATTTGATTTCTATACTTTTCATACGAATGATTCACGATCAATTTATTGAGCGAGCTTCTTTTCCAAATCGGCAATTTCTCTTCTTAATTCACTTTGATAATCATCATTAATCTTGATAGCTCTTTCCCAAGCGCGACGAGTGATGGGACTGTATTCCAATCTTTCTTCCAAAGTTTTTCTATCAAATTAGACATGAATATTCTCAACCCTTACCTGTGTTCACCGACATCTTCTTGACTGTCGAGTTTAACATTAGTTATCAAAGCAAAAGCGGGGATAGAAATAATGCAAGAGCTCCAGAAGAATCTTATACTATCATGCTTAACGGCGTATTTTCTACCGATCAAAGAAGCAGTCAAAATGGCAGCATTTGTGAGCCAATCTAATCATTCAAAATAAATCGACAAAAATCAAATACAAAGTCCGGAGTGGGGATTTAAAAAGTCAGGAATAGGTTCAGCTTTATAAGGACGAAATCCCTTCTTTTCAAGTCTGTCCTTAACTTCTTGAGGAATGGAAGGAAAAGCCTGCTTCATTGCTTGCTTGTTAAATTTATTTCAATAAATTACAATTAGAAAACTTGAATATCATTAGCCCTTGAATCTTTCTTTTTAATCAAGTATGTCTCAATATTGATTCAAGAAGATAATAATGTCAATGATATTTTTTTAAATAAATAAATAAACCTCGACTCAACTCAGCTCAATTTGACATTTCTTAAAAAATGAAGAAAATATTTTTTTTCTTTTCATTTCAATTCAAAGTTAATCAATCCAATCATCAATAATTATTTTTAAAAATCATTCAATCACAATATCTGTAAACCCAACAAAATAACAATGGTTCAGATTGCCGAACGAATTAAAAACACTTGAGAGAGAGGTACAAAATATAACTATCACAAATTATTATAAAGTAAAGTCTTGTGTTTAGATCCCACGGATTTGATGGGTAACATTGGAACTCAAAAAGAACAATTTTTAGTAAAACTCTTTCCTCCTTAATTTAAAAACCCAAATCACATTATAGCTATTGCTTTGGAAAAATTCATTCTTTTAAAAATTTCCGGTCTCATTCGAGCTAAAAAGAGAGTTGATTTTTTCAGGGTTAAAAGTGTTAAAAGCGATATTTTCAGGATAGTCATTCTAGCAAAATTATTTCAAAACGTCAAAATTAATGCTTCTTACTTGAGGAGCGCCCATTGGTTTTCTATTGGGGTTGTTCATATTATTACTTTGTTCGGGAAAATTATTGCTAGCATAAACATTGGGAGGCATATTATCAAGAGGCTTATTGAAACCTGGGTTTTGGTTAATAGGACTCTGGTTATTTAAATAATTGGGGTCCATAGGCATAGTACGATTAATATGACTATGTACAATATTGGGGTCTCTGGGGTCGTTCTGTTCTTCACCAAGGGGAACAAGGGGCATTTCTTGTCCTGGTCCTGGCATCATTTGCATCTGATAGGGATTATACTCTTGGTGAGGGTCGTAATTATAGTAGGGGTCATAGCCTTGAATTTGTGGTTCGGGCAAGCCTTCAGGTCTGAAATAAAAAGTTTAATCATTTCAACTCTCTTGGAAAAAAACCTACCCTTGTCTGAGCTCATCTTTGCCATGAGCGTATCTGCAATGGTCTCCAGATCGACAGTTGCCTTTCAAGTACCCATTACAGATGGAGGTCTTGAAAAATTCGGGGGTTGCTCTCAATTCTTCTTCACCGTGAGCAAATGAACACATGTTTCCTCTATTGCATTTTCCTAAAAACTCAACTTGAATTTTTTCAAGATAATTACCAATCATGAAGAGCTGGCAGAGTCTGGTCTTCTTGAGATTAGGAGCTTCTCTCAGCTCTTCTTGGGAATGGGCATAACTGCAACTAGGTCCTTTGGTGCACTGGCCTTCTAGAAGATGAGGGCACATCTTTGTTCTGAAAAACATGGATGAATTCAAAGCTAAAATATGAGTGGAAGGATATCGCAAATTTACCTTTATGATGATCATCAAGTTCGGGTTGGGGCCTTCTCATAGGTCTGTGGGGGTTGTAACCTTGATGTGGTGATCTTTCATCATCGCGAGGTCTTGGCCCATCGTACCTTCTATTGGGACCTCTGCTGAAATTCTTTGAAATCTTTTTGGATGATGGAAGCACCTTTCCTGAATCATATCTGTCTTCTCTGCTATCATCTCTATCACGACTATCACCTCTATAAGAACCCTCTTGTCTGTATCTTCTGTCAGAATTCTTTTGATAATTGTCATTTCTGTCATGTCTGTCGTTTCTATCGTTTCTTCTATCATGCATGGGTCTGGGTCGATCCCTTGAACCACCTCGGTAGTTTCCTCCACCTCTGGGGCCATTATAGCTCTTTTTCATTATAAAGCCTGGAGTTTGTGTTCTTTGCATCATATTTTGAGGCTCAACATATGCAGGACCTCCATAGTTCTGAGGAGCGCCTCCGTAACCCATCACAAAGTTTGAATTGCTTGGAATCATCCCCTGAGGAGGATACATTCCTGGATTAAACATTGGAGTATTAGTGTGCATCTTATTCAATACTATTGACTTTTAAAATTTACTTATTTATTAAGTACAAATTAAGAGTAAATTAATAAAAAATAAACATGCTTATTTGACCTGTTTAGTGCGGTTCTAGAATAAATATATCAATTTGAATTCCACTGATCCCATAAAATGCGCAATTTGGAATTACTTACTATTTCTTTGTCATTTCATTTGAGATACAGGGAAACCTAGAATCCAATTTTTTCTTTTCTTTTCTCAAATTTAAAATCTTCAAAAAAAGAAATTCTTGGTTTTTTCTGAAATTGGGAATATTCGAACCTGCGAAATCTAGATATTCGAAATTTCGGTAAAAATAAAAAATGATCTCCAATTTACTTGAAACTGAGTAAAATACTTGTTTTGAGAACTGAAAGTAATTTTTGTTGAATTTTTATAAAATTCTATTTTTTCCCCCTTTGAACATCATAACCTGATTCATTTCTCTCAGGAAAAACGCTGAATTGCTAATGATCAGGATTTCATCTTATCTTCTCAATAGAATTATTATCATTCAAATTTCTTCTTCCGAAAAAGAAATTCCTAAAAATTTGAAAACAATCCGTAAGCTCAAAGATTTTCTCAACAGTAAAAAAAAGGTTAATTTGACATTTCCATTGACAATTTTGCAGTGATACTCACATTCATATTGAAAATGAAATATTTTGTTGATTGATGATTTATGATTTCAGATTACAGAAATATTTCACCAAGGTCTAATCTGCTAATAAAATTTATTTCGACAAATCCTTAAAGATGTCTCTCAATTATAAGTTTAAGGCTCATCTCGAGGATAGACCTATCCACAAGATATCAGTCTATATGGCCAAAGATGTATATTATCGACGCTTTCTCATCACCTCAACTGTATTAGAGATATATCTTGATTGGATATGACAAAAAGAAGACAGTATTTAGTGTTCTCCATATCAGAAACAATTTACCGTCAAATCAATCTAAAGAAACCGACTTGCATTTCCTGATGATTGAAGACGAAGAAGTCAAAAATAGGAATGAAATTGCCGAATATATCAAAGTTATCAGTGGTAAGTGTCAAAAATTTTATATCAAATAAACTCCTCAAGGAAGTGCCAAGTTTGTCTGTAAAGCTTATGCAATTTTGGGTACCAGTTCATTTCCAATATTCCAAACTCATTTTTTCCATAGGTTTCGTCCGGTTCCTTGAAGGTTATTATATGATGCTTGTTACCGAAGCCGTCTCTATTGCTAAAATTGCCAGTATATCATATTTTTCTGAAAACAAAAAGTCATCACCTCCCGTCATAGATCACAAACTTTACAAGATCAATTATGTCAGTTACATTCCTTTGTTTGATCACAGTACCTTGAATGTTAAAGAGAATAAGTATTTTTTTACGAAATTGATAAGTTTTCTCATCTTCCCTCTTCAAGATATTTACAATATCTCAAGACATTTGATTTAACAACAGGATTCTATTTTTCACATACTTATGACATGACTCATACTTTCCAATCAAATGTTGTTTCAATCATCAATGATCAGTCAAACAAACCACAAAATGCTTCATATTCAACTTCCAAATCAGAACCTATCAAGACTTTTAATGATATCTTCATGTGGAATTACGATCTGATCCTCGATTTCTATAAAGGACTCAAAAATAAAAGATGGGTTATTGGAATTATGCATGGTTTCCTCGAACAAATCAGTAATTTGACGGACCATTGAAAAATATCTCATCATATTTTCTCATAGAAATTCAAAAATTGTCTTTGACATATCAAATCATCCTTATTGCAAGAAGATCCCGTCACCATGCTGGTACTCGTTATCTGACTAGAGGAATGAATTCAAACGTATTTTCGAGAATATGAATTTCAAAAGCTAAATCTCTTGTCAATAGGGTTTTGTTGGGAACTTTGTCGAAACTGAACAAATTGTTATTGATTTAAATAGAGGAGCTTTAGCAAATCCAATTTGCTCCTCCTTTGTCCAAGTCAGAGGGTCAGTTCCTATTTATTGGTTCCAAGAAACCAAAGTCGTCTCTCCTAAACCTCCAATCAATGGTACGATCATCCTTGAAAAAAATTCCTCATCCCATTTTATAGTGAATTTATCTTTTGATATTTACTATGAGGCGACCAAGAAACATTTTGCAGATTTATATTCGTTATATGGGCCGCTTCTTTTCGTGCTTAATTTGGTCAAAAAGAATGAGACAACAAAAAGAGAACAACATTTAACTGAAGGATACCAACAAGCAATTGACTCAGTCAATAAAAGCCTGCCAAAAGATCTCAAAATTGTTTATTATCATCAGGATATGAAGGCTCTCTTGAAAAGAGATAAAGAAGAGTTCCTGAGTTTGACCAATAGCTTTGCTCATATTTCAATATCAAAAACTGATTTCTTCAGTGCTCAACTTCTCCCAAAAGAAAAGTACCAACCCATAAGAACTTTTTGTTTTTAACCATTTCTCTTATTAGGGATAAAAAACCAATAATTTTGACATTCCAAAAAGGTGTGGTTCGTTCTAACTGTGTCGATTGTTTGGATAGAACAAATACTTTCCAGCAACTCGTCGGTGAAGCTGCTTTATCACTCCAAGTAATTTATTTCCTTTCACTTAAAACTCATTTTCACTTCCAAGATCGCAAAAATATATGAAAACAAAAATTCAAAGATTGAACCTTCATCTTTACTGGATGATCCAGTACTTAAATACTTTAGAGGAATGTATGGTAGAATGGGTGATTACATTTCTTTACAGTATGGTGGTTCAATTGCTCACAGAACAAATCTTCAAAGTAAAAGTTCAAACAAAGGTCAGTTGGAGTTCGTGACATCCATCAAGAGATACTATAACAACACTTTCTACGATCATAACAAACAAAACGCAATCAATTTATTCCTCAAAATTCACAAGCCATTAGTCAGCCCAACCCCAATTTGGGACGTTTATAATCCTATTGTCTTGACTCCAAACTTTGAATTCTTGAAAAGTCAATGTGCTTCAGACAAATGGTGGGATAATCCTCTGAAAAAATTCCATGACACCATTGTCATTCATAACAATATCGAATTAACCAATAAAGCTTTGGTTCAATCTTCAACTATGCAATCCAGTAGTCTCAAAAGCGATCTCAACAGATTTTCTGACAGTTCAGAAAGTCTTCCTCAAAACTTTTTGGATTCAAAGGCCTCTTCACTTTTAAAATACTCTGAGACCTATGCTAGAAGTATCCGAGAAGCCTCCACACAGGACCAAACTGAAGGAACCTTCAGCTCAGCTCTTTTGGTGCTCAAAAGCGTCGGCGCAGGAGTCAATGATACTCAGACTACAGAAGAAGAAAGCAACAAGTTAGAAGATAGTAAAAACGAAGATGAAGCTTCCTTCACTTTTACAAACTTTACCAGAAATCATTCAAACTCTTATATCAATATTTCAACAGGCATTAAATCTCCTAAAAAGAAGACAACATGGCTAAAAAACTACGTCAATGAAATTCGTAATAAATCCAAAACTGCCATCTTTGATATGAAAACTGCTCAGACTGAATTGAGTGTTTTCACTGAATATAACCAAAAACCAGGCACAATGTCCTCTGCAGTGCTTGACTCAAGTCGCAGTGTATTTGAAGATCAAGATAGAATCGCTTATTTATCAAAGAAATCCAAAAAAATCTACAACACTGTTCTTGTCTTGGATCATAAAATTGATGAAATCGAAGATAATAATTGGCTTCCAAGAGAAAATAATGTCAATTATAGAAAAGAAACGAAAGTTGTCGGCTTTGCCCCAGAACCAGTTTTGATCTCTTCAGAAAAGCATTTATTCAAACATTATTGTTCTATTCCAGGTATCAATACTGATAATTTATTCGATGATAAAGAAATGACCGAAGAACTCAACGAAGAACTCCAAGTATGTTATTTATTTTATTTCATTTTAACCCATCCTTCTAAGCTTGGTTATAATTATCCAGAGATGGAAGAAGAGTTTTCAAATTATCTTGACATTAATGATAAGTTTGCTGTGAAAGAAACATTTTTAAGAAAAGTCAAGCAATATTGCAAAAATAGACCAGAAGAAGACACCACTCAAAATATTTTTGTTGATGATGAAGATGCATACGCTCACGGCCACAAAGGTGATAATCAAGGAGCAGCCAGAATGGATCTCAAAAATGCTCAAAATTTGACTTCCATCAAAAATATGATTACCACCCTCTATCCTAACTTACAAAAACCAAATATTACAAAAATTTAAAGAATAAATAAAATATTTTTCATATTTTCATAAATTTTTTTTTGTAATTATATCCTAAATGAAGTAATTCCTTTTTTAAGAAAATTTGTTGAGTCATATATTGCGGCTAAATGGTCTAAATATTTTTTTGAAGTTACACTGAAAAGCTCAGAAAATTAGGTAAATAAAAATAAAATAATCGACGTCAGGATCTCTCATATTCCAAACCTACTTTTTAGACTCGTCAAAAACAAACTATTCCCACAGTCCTTCTCCCTTCATCTTCATATTTAAAATTCAAAATATTCCTGAAAACATGCAAAGCGCCAAAAAAGACGAGAGATCTAAAGACAGCTCATCCAATACAAACACATATTTACCTGCAGGCTGCGTCCCAGAATTAAACCCCCAGCAACAAGAATTTGTCTTTGACGAGTTGACCCTTGATAGCAAGTTTGATTCCGGAAATCTCAGTTATGCTACCAGACAAACTGATAATCATGTATGTCCTACTTCATGCGATCCTAATTAAAGAATTCTAGTATAATGTATGGATATCCCCTGATTGTGGAGGAACCAGTTCTGAAACTCATCATCGGAGTTGGTTTTATTTTAGAGTTACCAAGCTGAAACCAAGTGGCTCCAATACATACACTTTCACTTTGAAAAACATTAGTTCCCAAGTGAGCCTTCTTTTTGGGGAAGTATTCTAAAAAAACTAGTTGAAACTTTTAAATGAAGGCCTTCTACCAGTCTACAGATCATTTCCCTCTTCACCTGAATGGAAAAGAATCAAACCTCAACCTCTTGTTATTGTAAAATTTCGAACTTTGGTTTTTGAATAGCTCAAATAAATGAATAGCAAAGCGTTGAAAAAGGTCTGGAGGTGTCGTTTAATCACACAATCAATTCTTCTGATACAGAAACTTATTTTGCTTTCACATATCCTTGGAGCTACGCTGAAGATCAGACTCAACTTAATAATTATGAAAATGAGCTCAAGAATGACCCTGAGATCTACTTCAATCGAGAGGTTTTGGTCTATTCAAGAGAACAAAGGCGTGTTGAGTTGATCACAATATCCTCACACACAGAAAAAACTGATGAGAGGGAAAAAGTTTTACCTGATCTTTTCCCAGAAAAATCCAACAAAAGACCTTTTATGTATTTTCACAAATGAGCATTATGTTCTAATCATTTCCTCATAGATTCAACAATAAAAAGAAATATGTTTTTATTTCATCAAGAGTTCATCCAGGTGAAACTCCAGCATCATACATGTTCAATGCTTTACTCAAGTTCATCGTTTCAAAAGACGATCCCAGAGCAAAAGCACTTCGTGACAATTTTGTTATGGTTCTTGTGCCTATGCTTAATCCTGATGGAGTTTCCCGTGGCCACTACAGAGTTGATACTCATGGACTCAATTTGAATAGAATGTACATCAATCCAAATGTGGTTGAACATCCGAGCATTTACGCTGCAAGAGAAATAGTTTTGGAATTAAATCGAAGCAAAAGATTATTTTTATATTGTGATCTCCATGCCCATGCTGGCAAAAAAGGATGTTTTGTCTATGGAAATAAACTCGCTTTCAAACAGCAGGTTGAGTCAAAATTGTTTGCCAAATTGCTTTCAATGAATTCGGAGTATTTTGAATATGACTCTTGCAGCTTCTCTGAGAGTAATACCAAGCTCAAAGACAAAAATGATGGAGAGGACAAAGAAGGTGCTGGCAGAGTCGCACTCTTTAAACAAACAAATCTCACAAATTGCTACACTCTTGAATGCAATTATAATTCAGGTTCAACTAGAAATGTCCTAAGTAAGCCAATCGTTGTTTCCCCCGAAAAAGAAAACAATAAACCTATCCGTACTCCAAGAGAAGAAGGTTCGTATGAGGGGAAATTCGACTTCTCATAAATCCTTTTTAGAAAAAGAAATTGGTAGAGGATTTTCGCCTTATGAAAATTTCCCTGATAAACAACCCATGTTTGAATCCTATACTTATCATGTCTTTGAAGATGTTGGAGCTGTAATCCTTGAATTTTTAACTTTCCCTTCTAATTTATAATTATAGGCAATTGGACCTGCTTTGATTGATATGATTGAAGTTTCACCTTTATCAAGAGTTAAAAGTTCTCCTTATAAAAATTTAAAGGTTTTTTTCATCTTTTCACAGTCAGAAAAATTTAATCTTCTTTTTCTTCTAGAATTTAAGAGTCCATGTTGCAACAACTGTAATGAAAGAACCATCGTTTAAAGTCTCAGTCTATACCAAGAAAAGTAGCAGTGATTCGAAAACAGCCAAACCAGCAAAGCGTGGTCTGAGCATTGTAAAAATTTATTTGGAAACTCTCCTCATCACTTTATGAAAATAGAAAAAAGTAGCTTTGGAATTTAAAGGAAAAGAGAAAGAGAAGGAAGTCGAAAAGGAGAAAGAGAAAAAGAGTATTATTAGAACTACAAAAAAGACCAAGTCCTTGATAACAACTACTCGAGTTTCAATTACCAAAGAAACAAATAGAACTCGCAAATAACCCTCATCATATCTTTCACTAATTTTATCATGTTTATGTTTAAAATTCTTGCGTAATTTAATCTTAATATATTTTTTGAATTTTTTTCCCCTCCTCTGATGTTGTCTATAATCTTAATCTATGTGTCCATATATCTCGCATCGCATCTCACTTTCTCAAATTGTAGAAAAATCAACTTCAACGATGGAATAAACTAAACTCATTTCCCCGGGTGAATTTATTTCTTAATATCTGGTAAATGCGGGAAAAGAAAACCGAAGTTTTCCTCCACTTTGATCAATCCACCCCAAATCTTTCTTCGCAAACCTCACACGCAGATCAAAAGCCCCTCTTAATCAGTTGCAAACAGCTTTTGAATTCCCTTTTGTTTTTATTTTTGATCAAGTCAACGTTTAAAAGTCCTAATTATAATTTTATTGCTGAATTGGATTTATTTCCTTAAAGGAAAATGGGTGTAAATATAACTGTACTTCTTATCGTCTTTTCTTTGGCTCTCCAAAGTTTTGCGGCTCACAGATTCTTTCCTGACAGAAACAAACATTTAGAAAACCAATATTCTTTCCCCCAGTACTTTGGTCGTAGTTTACTGGAAAGCAATCTTAACAGTCAAAATAATGTTCCAGGCAACAACAACACTTTTCTTGTCACCATGAAGTTGAGAGGTGACACTGAACTTGGATATTACTATGTCACTCTCTTCTTTGGCTCCCCCATCCAAAAGCAAACGCTTATCGTTGACACAGGAAGTGTTACAACCACTATTCCCTGCACAGGTACAATTCTAATTCGGATTTTGAGTATAGTAACCTTTTTCCTTTAGAGTGTGGAAACCAATGTGGAAAATCTCACTTTAACCTTCCTTTCAACCATTCTCAATCCTCTACTTTCCAAGAGTTTGAATGTATGGAAAACTTTGGAAAGTACACTTGCAGTGATTGTACTGGAGAATGCTATTTCAGTGTTGCTTATGTTGAAGGAAGCAGCTACAATGGTCACTTTAAAAAAGATGTTGTTGTTTTTGGTAATGAAATTGAGGAATATTATGAAATTCTCCATGCCCAAAAAAATTTACAACAAGCTCCTCAAGCCGTTGACAAAGATGAGTCAGTTGATACCACGAGAAATACTAAACAAACTCAACTTGAACAAATCTTCGAACAAAGAAAACTCTTCATGCCTTTTGGTTGTACTTACAGGTGGATTATATCTTATTATAATTTTGTCTTACGGGTATAAAATAGAGAAACCAAGCTTTTCTATACTCAAGAAGCTGATGGTATTCTTGGGCTCGGTGTTGGCACCAACACTAGAAGCTCCCCTCCCAACTTACTTGATGTTATTGAAATGAATAACAAGGAAAACAGTAAAGCTTTCTCACTCTGCTTGGCACAAGACGGAGGATATTTCACTGCTGGAGGATACAATTTCGCTTATCATCAAAAAGGAGAGACAGTCCAATATGTTCCTTATTATGATGAATACAGCCAGTACAGAGTCTATCTCAAAAAAGTTGAGATTGAAGGAGATAATATTGAATTGACGCCAAAAGAATTGAATCACGGTGAAGGTGCATTCTTTGATTCAGGAACCACTTTAACTCATTTCCCTGAAAAAACTTACAAGTAAGATCTCATCTACTACAAAATTACTAATCCCTCCTCAGTACTCTCAAGTCACAAATCTACAATTTTTGCCATGATAAACCTGGCGTTAATTGTGGCCGTAATTATGGAGCCGCTAGCAATGGACTTTGTTGGACGATGGATACCAGCCATTATAAAACCCTTGAAGAATTCCAACAAACTTTCCCCTCTTTCACCTTCTATTTTGGCCAAGACGGTGAAGCACCATATCAATGGAAACCCCAAGATTATTTATACAAAAAAGAAGGAAGAGATTACCAATACTGCATTGGTATTTCCCGCTTCGAGTATATAGAATTTGTTATTGAATTTCCTGTTAACTCTTATTAAGCCGTGAAACCATTTTGGGAGGAACCTTTATGAAAAACCATGATGTTCTTTTTGATAAGACCAGCAAAAGACTTGGTTTTGTTCGCGCAGATTGTGAAGCTGTCAACAATGTTTCTTCTCCAGAAGTCACAGAAAGTACTAGCAAAACTCCAACCACCACCACTGAAGAACAACCCTCCAAGAATGAAACTACTCCAACTGGAACAGGGACTGCTGTTACTACTGACGAATCTTCAACTGATGATGGCTCTGGAAGCAAAACTCTTGTTGTATTGATTTGTATTGGAGCCATTATCGGTTTAATCGTCTACTTCTTCTTTAAGAGTGCAAAGAAGAATAAATATGCTGACATGTAATTTAGAATACTGAATTCTCTTTATTAATCTTCATCTAGGGGTCACGATATTGAAATTCCAGAAAGCGCAGGCGCTGTTAAAAGAGTATCAAATGAATCAAACCCTGATCATCCAGGAGACAATAATACCGAAAATGTCGTCAGAGTCTCTGATGAAGAAGTACAGAATGATAGTCTCGAATTTGGTATTTAATTAAACACTCACTCACCCATTTGTCAATAATTCATTCTAATTTCTATAATGTTTATTTTTTTTAAGATTAAAAACCTTGATAATGTGAAATCTTCATTGATTCGTCATCATCCACTCATCCACTCGCAAAAATTCTTCTCGAATGAAAAGTATTTATTTTGAATTATAATAACCTGAACTTTATTAAGTCAGGACAAAACATACACAATATAGGTGTGAGATAGAATTATTTTATACTATTAAAATAGTAAGGAAGAAAAAATTTTAGACCTTATAAGATAGATCACCTGCCTACCTACCATTCGTTATCGAATCTATCAATAAGACTCTGGGATTCTTGGATATCTTTTTGAATTTTTTTTCTTTTATAAAAGATGGGGCAATCTCCGTTGGTACAGAGAACATCTTGATGCAAACTTCCTTGGCATCTCTGACATTGAGTCCATAATTCAGAAAACTGAGATTGCAAATCTCTCAACACAAAAAGTTTCTTCAAGTGGACGTCCATTCTCTTACCACTGGCATCACAGCTTTGGCACAGAGCTCCTCCATCATCAATAGGTGATTTACATGAGAGGCATTGGAGCTTGATTTTCACGAAGCCACCGAGACCTCTGGCTTGATTGATCTTTGGCACATAAATGTGACTTGTGTGTTTACCAATAAACAAGGAATCAGGGTTGGGGAGAATAGCCTCGAAGATTCTTCTGATTGGGTTCTTGATTTGTTTTTCGAGATAGTAATCGAAATCAATTGGCAAGTCATTTTCCAACACGTAAATAGGATCTTCAGAGTTTTCGTAGTTCTTGCTTCCTCTTGCTCCCTTGATCATAACGTAAGCAATACGATCTCCGACTGTGGGTGCAGATCCTCCTTCTCTGTGTTGCATCTTTTGAGCCAACTCAACGTGAGCAGATTTAGATTTGTAGGTGTTGGCGCTTTGCTTTTTATTATTTTCTTTGTCGCCAGGCTTATTTCCAGATTTTCCTTTCGTATCAGGCTTTTTATCATTTCCTCCTTCTTCTTCTTGTTCCCCGATCTTCTTACTGATAGACTTTGTAATCACCAGCAATGACAAATCAATTTTATTTTGAAGCAAATCAGAAATGGTTTCCTTCACGTACTCAACAGCCTCATTCACATTCTTTTGAATCAGAATCTTATCCAAACAAGTATCAATCAATCTTCTCACAAGCATACAGTTATCTCTACGCACACTTTCAATACCCTTCTTATCCAACTTGTCCCAGGTGTCAAGCTTAGTCCAGTATAAACCAGCATATCTCTTCTTGTTAATCAGCAAGAATGGGTAATAAACCTTTTCGAACTCCAACTTGATGGGCTTGATGAATTGCCCAGTAACGAATTGTGAGGCTTCTCTGCCATACTCCATTGCTTTTTCAAGAGTATCAACACCAAACAAAATCATGACAGAATCTGTATCACCGTACACAACTTTAGCGTCATTAGGATATCCATTTGCTTTAGAATAATGAGCCTCGACAAGTTCTTTGGTCTTGTTAATCATAGTTCTACCATAAGCTGTAACACTCGAAGAAATTTCCAAGCATGGCAATTGACCGTTTTGAGCTCCAGTGAAACCGTAGACGGAGTTAGCACTGATCTTCAAGGCCAATTGTCTACCATCCAACACGGCTCTCTTGAAAGGATCTTTCTCAACCTTCAGGTCATCCTTAGCCTTCTTTCTTGCAGCCAAAAGTTCTTCCAAAATTTCTGGTAAAAGACCCTTCTTGACATGAGGCTTCACGAAATAGTCACCATGTGGGGATTTGGCGTACATATCCTCAGTGAGCAACCTCTCAGCAACAGCCTTCTTGACAAGAGTTGTATAGCAAATGTTGTGGGCCATCATAATGGAAGGATACAAAGAAGCAAAATCCAGAGTTACAATAGGATCCTTGTAGAATCCAGTAGCGGGGTCAAGAACATCAGCACCTTCGAATTTACCTTCACTTTTGCCTCTACTTTCACAAGGAATCAACTTGTCTTGTTGCATAGCCTTACGATAAAGTTGTGAAGCGACCTTAATCTGTTGACCCTTGATGAACAAGAAACGAATTGGCACACCAGTAACTCTTGCCATTTCGGTGTAGTTATAAAGACTCATCAACTTATCCATCAATCTCAAGGGGAGCTCAGCATCCTTCAAGCAGTAAACAGCCAATCTTCTTCTTGTATCGGCATTACCATTTTGTAAATCGTAGATAATACTTGGATGCACATCCTCCTTTTGCTCTTTCAAAAAGTGATATGAGACGTTATTCAAAGAGTATGAACTCAGTTTATGCTCCACATGCATAATCATCAGCATATCAAGCTGGATTCTTCCGTCAATATTGATATCCTTGGTTTCTCTTAAACCCATAATTTTACTCTGGTAAACAGCACTCTTGACTTTGGAGAGATTGCCAATTACTCTGCCAAACTTTCCGAACCCAGGAATGTTAAGAGCCTTTGCTCTATCCAAAATGTAGGAAAGATCGAAACTGATGATGTTGTAACCTGTAATGATATCAGGATCAACAGCTGCAATAAATTCTTGCCAGTCCTTAAGCATTTCAACTTCACTGCTATGAGATCTAATTTCAGCCCCAACGATATTAGAACAAGTGTTCAAAGTAAAAATATTCTTCACAAAAGGCTGTTCCTGTGTCTGGATCTTGCAGACGTTAGCCATCTGAATAATAGGATGCTTTTCGGCTTGAGGGAAACCTTGATTTGAAGAACATTCAATATCAAAGGAAAGAATTCTCAATGGTGCAATCTTGGACCATTCTCCTTCAGAAGGAAGCTGAATCAGATCCTCAAACTTGCAATCAGCTTCAATTTGACATGTTGATGTTTGTTGATCAGGGGTTCTAAGTTGGAATTTGCCTGGTTCAAGCTTCACCCAGGACATTCCTCTCATTCCAGTATCAATCATAAAACGCAAAGCAAAAGGCATATTGGACTCAAATGTCAGTGTTGAAAATGAAATATTATCAATTGAGATACCCTTCTCGAAAAATCCTACCAAAATTAAATTCCGAAAATTCTTTCAGATAAAATTACTTCTCATTGTAGCAACATAATTGGGTCTTCTGAGGAAGATCTTGAGATGAGGAGTTCTTGAGTCACCGGTCTTCTTGAAAGAACGAATGTTTTCTTTCATCGCACATTCAATCTTGGTAATCGCATATTTATTATTAATGTTGGATATTGTTTGACATTTCGCCTATACAATTTAGTCCACATTCAAAAATTCGTTTCTTTACGTTTAAAGCAGCCTTCAATTGTTCCAAGTTGTCAGGACTAGGATTGAATTCTGCAGGACATTCAATCCAGAAGTAACTGATAAAGTCATGGACATGTACAAGAACACTATTTTGACCTTCCGTCACACCGAAAAGTCTAATAGTTGCAGGTTGCAATAAATCTGAAGCTCCTAGTTAGGGTGAGATTTCTTCGCTGATAAATTTTTGATATACCTTTACCAATGTAGTAATCAACATCAGTTTGCATGAAGATGAAATCTGTAGATTCATTAAAAGAGGGGTCAACAGCAGGTCTGCACAGGTAAGAGAATTTGGATTTTATCTTATTCGCTTCTTCTCTTTCCTTTTGTCCAACTTCAAGGATTTGAGCCTCATCTTCAGCATCTTCAAAGTTTTCTTCAAATAAGTTCTCAGCCATTTTATTTTAAAAAGAAATTTGCTAGATTTTAATTTATTTGTAAGCGGCACTATTTTCAAAGAAATCTAATTTACCAGCTCTGAAAAAAATTCGCGAAATTTTTCAAATTCAATTTCATCATCTTTTTAAATATTTTGGCACCTGAGTTCTGAGTTCATTTCTTTTTTTTTTTTAATTACGCAAACTTCGAGACCCATCCATCCCCATGTTTAATAGCTCTCTTCTCGTTCTTGAGTCTCTGAAAGAAGTCCCCCAAGGCAAACCCCAAACAAACGAAGAATTTTTCTTTTTTCAAAGAATACTGATGTCAACTAAATTGAACAGATACCAAAATTTCATTGAGTTAGGAAAAGGAGAGAAACCGTTTTGAATAAAAATATATAGTGTATTCATTAATTTTAAGTGAATGAGAGACTTACATACTTTTTTTAATATTTTTACATATCATTTCGAGTGTTACCAATTTATTCAGAAAGTTTAGATTAGCCCTTTAAAAAAATGTCCATATACGAATATGCAATGGAAATAAATAAATAAAAGAAATCAAAGCATAGGAGAGTTGGTACTACTTTGCATTGATTCCAAACTGTAATTGAGACGATAATCTGGTTCTTTCGGACGGTTTACTTTTGATTTCTTGGCAGCAGAGTCAAGGAGTCTGACGAGGAGCAAGAAAGGCAAAAATTCTCCGATGAAGAAGACCACTGAAAGATAGGTAATGTGGGCACACCAGAAAGAACTTTCGCTTGTAAAATATTCTCTGATCAGAGTTGAAGGTGTTTTTGTCCAGATAATTCTGCACACCAAGATTGCAGTCTGTCTACAGCAAGTGATAATCAGACAAATAATCAAAACAATAAACATTGTTTGGAAGCCCTTTGTTGATTTCACGGTTTTTCCCATATATTTCAACCACTTTACTGTACGATCATGGAACCTTGTTCCTGTGATGCTGAGCAAAATTGTCATAAGGATTGTGCTCACGGTAAAGACCATGTTCATTCTCATATCCACTGTGTCGGGGCTGTTTGCAAAGCCCACTATCAAAATATCCACAGCAACCACATACAATATAATATTGAACCCGATCAGCCAGGCTTTGAGATTTATGTGTTTGGTCTGAGATTCCTCATCCTGTTCAAATCGAATGTAGACTTTATGCCAAAAGTGTGCAAATAAGCAGCAAATCGTCACAAATAATAGTGTGGGTAAACAATCAATAATCTTGAAAAAGTTCATTTGACCAGAAGTGTCGGTTCTTTCCACCATCTTGTTATAGACGATATGCACTTCATAGATACATCTTGATAAAATCGCCACACTGAACAACAAAAAGAAAGAAACTCTGTGGTGCATATTTGAACTCTCGCTAGCTTTGCCATTTTTCATCGATTGGAAAAGTTTTCCCATTGAATATACAAAGAGGCCGCTGTTGATCGTCAAGAGGACGGCTGTGTCATAAACATAAAGACTTCTTTGCTCCACTGCAACAAGGGCTTCTTCTACTCCCATCTGAATTAAAACCAAGATAGTTTTTCCGAATTAAAAAATTAACATATAAAAAAGGGTCCTTAAGTCGCATTCAATGTATATAATTCAACAAAATTCATCTTCCTTTAATTACTCTCAAAAAAATTTTTCCTCACGGACATTCAAAATATCTATATTTAGGTTATTTATTCGCTAATATCCTTATTTGCCACCTTATTCTCTCGAGATTAAGGTTACTTTGACAACTTACGTCGTCTAGCAATTTCATGTCTCATTGTGTGTCATTTGAGGGAAATAAAATTTTATATTGCAATAAATCTTAAAAAGTAGACAAATCACCATAAGGTCTTACTGCGCCAAAAATGAATTGAAATGAAATTTTTATAATAAAATCAATAGAGCTGTCTCTCAAAGGATTTTTGTTATAAACTCATCATATAAAAATAAATAGATTTAAAAATAATATTCTAAACACACGCAAACAAACAAATACTATATAAAAATGGAAAGAAACACAAAAAAATTTTCCAATTCTCCAAAATTCCAACACTCCAATAATTTAAGGTTGCTCAATCAATGAATTTGAGCGATCGCTGGATAAAATAGCGCCTTGAAGAGATGTCATTGCGACTTTCTTGTTCAAAAGCTCTTCGCATTTTGTTGCATTAATGTCGAGCAAGACGATCAAGAATAAGAAGAAACAAGTCTCTCCAATCGTGTAAAACACAAAGATGAAGCCAATTTCATAAAGGTAATACACGGTATTTCCAGCCTCCACAATCTTCTCAAAAGCGAAATTTGAAGAATTATTCAGCATACAGAACAAAGCAAGACATTGTTGAATAATCTTGATTGAGCAGCAGAATAAAAGAGTTGAATAGCTTCTTTGGAAACCCTTTGAGGATTTAATGTTTCTGCCTGTGTAGCTGACAAAGGTTGTGGCTCTCTGATACAATCTTTTTCCTGTGATTCTCAAAACAATTGCCACAATAAACAAGCCCAAAGAAAATGCCCCAAAAATGCCAGCCTGTAATTTTTGGGAGGGAGAAATTACAAATAATACAGCCAATGTAATGAAAGCCACATACAAGACTGCATTGATTCCGGTCAAGAAATATGGATAAAATCTGCCTTCTGTTGCGCCTTCACCCTCAAACTTAATGTAATGTTTGTGCCAGTAACTTGAAAAGAAACTGGCCAAGGTGATGATCAATAAAGTAGGCAAATTGTCAAGCTGCATAAAGATACTGTTCACTAAACCACTCTGGCGGCTTGACAAAAAATGAGCATAAATCTGGTCAGCTTCAAAAACACACCTGCTCAAAAGAGCAATAAAGATCAAAGAGAAAACCACTGTCCTGTTCTGGCCATATTTTGCCTCATTCTCTGATCTCTTGAGACTTTGAATCAGCTTCACGGTTGTGTAGATTAAAAGGGCAAAGTTGGGAACAAAACCGACAATAAACCCATACTGAGTATGAGGATGCTCTTTATATGCGTCCATCGGTGCGTTAATTTCGCTCATGAGAAATTGTAATTCCTTAAGCTTATTTAATTTTCAATATAAATAATAAGAACCTACTATTGAACCATTTAATTTTCAGATCCATATTCTAAATTAAACTCACACTCTTAGATGATTGATAATATTTATCATATACTGTATATGATGCTTTTCCGAATTTTCTTTCGTCATCATACTGTCAAAAAAATTCCTTCCATAAAAATTAGTCTTTGATGAGATATTTTGTTCAAATCGAGTTGAAGGAAGGATTCACCTGAATTTGAGATTTTGATAAAGTTCAAAATGAACAGACGAACAGACAAGTACAAACAAAATTATATAAATTATGATTATTATTATTATGAATTATTTATCATCAACTCAATTCATGTTTTGAAAAAAATAATATTACATAAAATTTCATTCACTCAGTTAAAACACTTCAAGAGATTGAGATTGGTTGTGGGATCGAGAAACATTTTGGACGAAATGTTCACTTGTTTCAGCAAGGGCGACAGACTCACATTTTGAAGCGCTTTCATTCATCAAATAAATCAAGCATGTAAAGAACGCCGGCTCAATCAATCCTCGGTAAATGAATAATGAAGCAATATCATAGATATAATACACATTGTCTGAGAGACGGAGGTAGCTAATGCTCAAGACGAAAGCCATTCCTATTTCCAGACATTTCATGATGCAACAAATAAGGATCAAATAGTAAATCTTCAAAAATCTTTGAGAAGACTTTACGCTTCTTCCTGTATAGCTCAGCAAATTTACGACTCTTTTATAGAAATTTTTTCCTGTCATTGCTAGAGCAATGGTCACAATGACTAGGCAGATCTCAAAAACTCCAAACATGATTGCCAAAAAGTCCAACCTCCCAGATTCCCAGTGCAGAGGAATCATAATCAACGATACATACATTGAGAGATTCAGGAAAAACATCAGACCGCTATAAATCTTATGATCCCTTTTGCTTTCTTCACTATCTTCAAAAAGCATGTATGATCTGTGCCAAGCTTTTGCAAAATAAGTTGCTACTGTCACAATCATCACAGTCCGAAATTGACCAACTATGCTAAAAATATACATCCAAATTTGATCTTCAGCAACTCTGCGGTAATATACATAAAGTCCTTTGACATCATAAAGGCATTTTGACAGCAGACAAATAAACATAAACGAAAAAACCGTAAATCTGTGCTGTCCATAGAGTTTATCATTCTTTGCTGGACCCTTTGTCCAGTCTTGAAGCAATTTGCAGGATGTATACATTAAAAGCACGAAGTTTGGGACAAGTGCCATCATATATCCGTATCGACTATTTGTAAACTCAATCCAGACATCCATTCTTGCTGCCTCTTTTTATGGTATTGAATTTTGCTTCAACTAAAAAGTTATTATGATTCTAATCTTTACCTTTAAAACTTTTAATCAACCTTGGTGCCTTTTGACCCTTGAAATTCCGAATTCCACGATTCGTGTAATTTTGGTGATAACCCATTCTGCTATCCAGCCAAACATTTGATCATAGTGAGACTCCAAATTCTTTATTTTTTTTTTCCATACATAAAGAAGCTTCATATTTTTTTGAAAACACATTGAGCGCAAAATAAATTTTTTAGTCAAAGCACAAAAAAGACAGCATTTACCTTCCCTACTAAAATAGTTCATCCAAGATTGATCTTTGGTGAGATATATGAGTTGACTTTCAAATATCAAATTTGAATTATTCAAGGATTCATATCGTGAAAAGTTTTTCGTCCCATTACTGATACCGAAAAAATTTTCTTCAACTATTTTCTCATTCAATCTGGAAAATGCTTTTCGAAAGGAAATATTTTTTGGATTGTATATGAACTCTTCTTGAGAAATTCACATCACATATACATTTTAAAATTCTTGGGGAAACAAGAGCTATCCTGTTCAACTTGAAATATTGAAATCCTTACTTCTAGAAATCTGGAAAATGTCTTAAAGGAATGACAAAAGAGGGAATTCTCTCAACATCTTGGCTATTTTTTCCCCCCAAATTTCTTCGTAAGATTTTCCCTTTGCCAAAAGCTGTTCAAGCAAGGAACCAAAAATCAAGAGTCATCTTCCCCCATCTCATCCCATCAATCTCATACATTCAAACAGATTAACGAGATTTAGGCTATTATTTGATAAATTTGTCTTATTCATTACTCGTCTATTTTTTAAGCATAATTTCGTAGAATGCTCGGATTTAAATAATTAATTTTAATAATAGAAAAATGCACGAAGATCTCAGTGATCAACGCGTTAGTTACGAACAAGGTACTTTAGAAGAAAAGGCAGTCCTCAGAAATCCATTTGAACAATTTAAAAAATGGTATGATGAGGCTTCTGCTCATAAAGAAATCAAAGAACCCAATGCTATGATTTTATGCACTGCTACTAAAGATGGATTCCCATCAGCTCGTCCAGTCCTACTCAAAGTAAACTCCAAACAAGCTTTTAAACTAATTGATAGGAATTTGATGAACATGGTTTCACATTCTTCACCAATTATGAAAGCAGAAAGTCCCAAGAAATCAAGGAGAATCCCAGAGCCGCCATTGTATTTTACTGGGAAGCTTTAGAGAGGACCATTCGTATTGAAGGAGAAGTTGTTGCAGTCTCTGAAGAACAAAGTGTCCATTATTTCCAGTCCAGACCTAAAGGTTCCCAAATTGGTGCATGGGCTTCTCACCAAAGTGCCGTTGTTAAAGATAGAGATGAACTCACCAAGAAATATGAGGTACATTTCTCAAATATCCAAAGACTCTTAACAACGATCAATAGGAAATCGAGGAGAAATTCAAAGATTTGACAGTATTGCCAAAGCCAGAATACTGGGGAGGATGGAGAGTGGTCCCAAAAGCTATAGAATTCTGGTAAATTGTATTTTAGAGTCAAATTCTTAAAAAATATTTCAAGGCAAGGAAGAAAATGCAGACTTCATGACAGAATTTTCTTTACGAGAGAAAATATTGATACTCAAGAATGGAAAATGGAAAGATTAGCTCCCTAAAATAGACTGCTGCTTGATGTTTAAAGTGTTTATAATCACGATATTGCACTCTTTTAGTTATGTTGTTGTTTATTATTAGAGCGTTGTGGTTTTATTTAAACTATTTGTCCCCTCTCCACTTCAAAATTAGCAGTATGTTCCATACAAATCAATATATTCCCACTTAAAAATCTTGTCAATTTAGTTTTTACTGAAAAACTAATTAAATGCACCTTTAAACCAGTGTGATAAATGAATATTGACTTTGAATTCATAACAAAGTTGACTTCGAACAGTTGAAGAAAATGATTTTTCAAAAACTTTTTTAGAAAAAAAAATTTCATGAATCTTCTGAAATCACGAGGGAGGGGAAACTAAATATACTCTGGAATTTCAGCAGTTTATAATTTAGATCATTGGATTAAAGCTCCAGTTTTTTAATAAATTTACATAATTACGAATTTTGAGTTGGT